>JABAOC010006248.1_pt2 | contig 35504 bp, 24 predicted proteins | sample 7062161 | NCBI WGS metagenome assembly JABAOC01 (sample SAMN14538625, study PRJNA623070) | marine sediment metagenome | biome: marine biome [ENVO:00000428]; feature: marine pelagic biome [ENVO:01000023]; material: deep marine sediment [ENVO:00002113] | place: India: Gulf of Khambhat ... | reverse complement strand
ACGTTCACTCCTACCGCAACGCGTACACCGGCGCCACCGCCACCGCCGCCGACAGCCACGCCGACTCACACTCCCATTCCCAGTCCGACCCCGTGGCCGTTTGAGCAAGCGGGATACCTTTACAAGATCCGTAATGACAAGAACGCGGCAGGATGCAACTGGTTGGGGGTGGGAGGCCAGGTATTCGATTCTCTTGGAATCCCATTGCCAGGTGTAACCATCAGGTGCGGGGCTGGAGGATGGGAAGGTCTGGGCGTCTCTGGCACGAAGTCCGAGTACGGTTTGGCTGGCTGGGAGGTTTATCTTTATCCTGAGCCGATTGAGCGGATCTGGTACTGCGAAGTTGTGCAGGCCGGAGTAGCTGTGTCTCCCAGAGTCCAGTTCGCCACCACTACACAGACGGCCGAGAAGGGCTGCGATCAGAACCTGATTCTGCTGGATTTCCGGAGGACTAGTTGAACATGCGCCCTGGCTGCGGGATGTGTGTGCGCTTCAGATCGTTGTACCGATCCGTAGTGCTCCCGAGCGGTGTCGGTCGCGAGGAGAAGGCTGAGGTCCTCAACTAGAACCGGTTTGCCTCGGAGTACTCGTTTCGCAGCGTGTGAGGCCCTGACGGTTTCTGTCCTAGGGTAGCCTTGGCAGGAGCGCTCTCCGCGGTTGGGCCCCGCTCACGAAGGCCACTCTCTCTCCTCATCGGCCTACTGGCGTGAGCGATCTACTCCTCTCGAGGAGAGGAATAGAAAAGCCCCTCCACCACCTCTCGAATCTTATCACGCTTGGGGAAGAGGACGTCAGCGCCGTTGTCCAGAACCATGGGGACGGTCATCGTTTCATCGATGACCGCGAATCGGATGTCTTCGGCATCCACCTGAGTGCCGATCTGGGCCAGAGTAATGACCTCACCCAGTTGCAGGTTTGTCTTCGCTGTGTGGCCCATAGTTCTTGCCAGCAACGGTATCTTGGGGATGAGGTCAAGGCGCAGGGCTTTCGCCCTTGTGGCCATGAGGACCTGCTGCTGGCGTCGCAACCGATCGAAGTCGCTGGCCCCATGGCGAGTGCGAGCGTACTGCAAAGCCGTTCGGCCGTTCATCACCTGTACCCCTGCCGGGATGTGGACTGTAGAATAGCCGTACTGCCCGTCAGGGTATCTGTAGTCCCAGATCTCCTCTTCCACGTCGATCGTGATGCCACCGAGATAGTCAATTATCTCTCTGAAACCCTGGAAGTTCACGCGAATGTAGTAGTGCACAGGAATTCCGAAGTTGTACTCGATGGTTTTCATCGCCAGGCCAGGGCCCTCTCCCGGATAGTCGTAGGCGTCGCCCAAGAAGTGAGCCATGTTGACGCGCTTCTCCCCATACCCGGGTATCTCCAAATACAGGTCGCGAGGGATAGATAGTGCTCCTGCGGTCATGCTCTTGGGATCCACCGAGACTATAATCATGGTGTCAGAGCGCCAGGGACCTTCCTCATGCGGTCGCTGATCGACGCCCAGAAGGAGAATGTTCACACGTTCCTTCTGGCTCCAATCTGGCACACTCTGCGGTAGGGATGAGGAATCACCGATGACGGGCAGTTCGACGTCAGCTGAGATGCCTGTCTGGGCGAAGATATCTCTCAATGAGCTGTAGAACAGGCAAGCCGACGCTAATCCCCCTACCAAGAAGAGGGTGTATACACCACTAGCCAAGACTTTGAGGACGTAGTTGGATCTTCCTTGTTTGCGCATAGAGTCCCATCATATGTTCGAGGTCTGGGATGACGGACGGCGGCCATTATAGCATATCCAGTCCGCCGGGGCAATGGGCGGCAACCTTGCGGATGAGGGTTGCAGGGTTCACATCACGCAACGCCCACCACGGACTCGCGCCCATTTGGTGGGCAAGCTGTGGAAGAACCTCCCGTGCGACTCGGATCGCCTTCCTGGACGGCTGAGGTAGAGTCTGCAGGGCCGGCCCAACTATCGCGCGATCGGCGGTTGGCCGGGTGAGCCCAGACCTCGGCACCACGTTGGCACGCGACAGCAAACACAGGGCTGGGTCGGCGTTGCCACAAGCAGACAAGATATGGTACAATAGCCGGGAATTCGCAGTAGCTGTCAAGGGGGCATGGTGATGCACGGCGCAAAGAGTCCGCTTCTTGAACCTCGCTCCTTGGAAGAGACGGGGATGACCAGGGGCTTCTTGAGCGACCTGGGTCTGAAGACCATATACTCAGTGGGCGAGCTAAGCGGGCAGGCAATCGCCGAGCGGCTAAGGCTTCCCTTCAGTGGCGTGGTGGAGGAGACTCTGACCTATCTCAAACGAGAGCAACTGGTGAGCATCACTGGTAGCAGAGGGTTCGATGAGAGGGCGTTTCGGTACTCCATCGCATCTGCAGGTATCGAGCGTGTTCGTGAGGCCTTGAATCGCAGCCAGTACGTGGGACCCGCCCCAGTGACTCTGGAGGCCTATCAGCAGGCGATGCGAGGTCAGACCATCGGAGAGGTTGTTGTCAGCCAGGAACAGGTGAAGGAAGCGCTGTCCCATCTCGTCGTGAGCCCTGAGATGTTGATGAAGATAGGCCCGGCCGTCAATTCGGGTCGGTCGATCTTTCTCTTCGGCCCGCCAGGCGATGGGAAAACGGTGATCGCCAGAGCGATGGCTTCAATGCTTGGGGGCGAGATCTACATCCCCTATGCTGTGGAGGTGGATGGACACATTATCAAGGTTTTTGACGAGTTGAACCATCGGCCCGTGCAGACCGGGGACGAGGGGGCCTCGACCCTGTCTGAAATAGGTCGCCTTGACAGGCGCTGGATACTCATAGAGAGGCCGATAGTTGTCGCGGGCGGCGAACTCACTCTGGAGAGCCTGGACTTGGTCTACGACGACACATCCAAGTACTATGAAGCCCCTTTCCAGATGAAGGCGAACGGCGGCATGTTCCTCATTGACGACTTTGGAAGACAGCAAGTTCGACCCAGGGACTTGTTGAACCGGTGGATCGTTCCGCTCGAAACGAGAGTCGACTATCTTACCCTGCACACGGGGAAGAAGGTAGAGATAGCTTTTGATCAATTGATTGTGTTCTCGACCAATATCGACCCCAAGGCCTTGGTAGACGAAGCCTTCCTGCGGCGCATCCGTCACAAGATAGAGGTTGCCAACCCCACCGAACGTGAGTTCTACGACATCTTCAGGCGCGTCGCGGCGGAGCGGAATGTACCGTTCGACCAGGAAGGGTTCATGTATTTGATGCGTGAGTACTACTTGAAGGTGAAGCGCGAACTCCGCTGCGTTCATCCTCGCGACATCGTGGATCAGATCATCGACATAGCTCGCTATCAGAACGTGGAGCCTGCGTTAACGCCGGAACTGATAGATCAGGCTTGCACTTCCTACTTCGTGGAGCTATAGACTCCACTCCCGCTGGCCAGTATCGACCTCTCTGCAAGGCAAGTGCGCCAACTCGAGGGTTGGCGCACTTGGTTTTCCGCAGTATCTCGGGACTAGAGCTGCCTCAGGATGTCGGCTTCTTGCACCGGCTTTTCCCCTCGGTCCTCCAGCAGCCAGTTCAAGTTCGTGTGAAAACCTTGCTTGAGCCTGGTCAGTCTGTCACGCTCTCGAAGGGCAATGACCTGGAAGAGGGCACTGACAACGGCTGTGAGCGACGCTACCGATGGTATGCCAGTGGTCGATTCTGCAGGGCAGACCAGGATCAAGTCGGCAATCGAGGCGGTGGGCGAGGTATGAGATGTCGCCAACCCGATTGTCTTGGTCCCTCGAGACTGCGCGAGCCGTAGTATCAGAGCCGTGTCGTCGTGCAGAGCCGAAAGGCTTATGCCTATGACCACATCCTCATCAGTCAGTGTCGAAAGTCTCATGGGGGCACTCAGTTGCTCTGCCGCCACCAGTTGGGCTGGCATCTCCAGCAAGGAGCGGAGGTGTGTGACCAATATCTCCGCCGGTCCCTTAGCCAGACCTTGCGCAATGACATAGACGTTCCGGGCAGAGAGCAGCGTTGAGATTACCGCAGCCAACGTTTCGCCACGCACATGAGTAATCGCGCGTTCTAGGTTCTCTTTCTCTTGCGACAAGGATTGAAGGAAGAGGCTTTCCTCATCAGCCCTCTTCGCCAGTGGCTTATAGGATACTCTGATTTCCTTTCTCACAGCGGCTTGGATCTCACCGAGCAACTCGGGATAGCCGGCGTAACCGAGCTTTTGCGCGAATCTGGTCACCGTGGCCGGATCGACACCGAGTTGTTGTGACAGCGCCGAGGCGTTCATGAAAGCGGCCTCATGATATTGCTGGGTCAAGAAATCGGCGATCTTCTTCTGGTTCTTTCCCAGTCGGGTGTAGTATTGCGCAATCCTCTCTTGGAACATCAAGCCCCCTCCTTAGATCTCGAAGGACGTGATCGACTTCACGTTGGCAATGATTCTAGCACCCCTTGTGCACTTCTGCAAAACACAGGCGAACATTCTGTCTCTGGCTCGTGATCACGAAGTCTACGCGGCTTGACAGGATCTTTGGTTTGCGCTACTCTTTGCGCACAGAGTCGTATCCTTAGCGAAGGGTTTGTTGTGCCAGGATTGATGCATCGGGTTGGCAGGCACCACGGTACGTTGGCGCTGTGTATGGGTCTGGTGGTCCTAGGGACTACCTTCCTCGTGCAAGCTGAGGGAGGAGGTGTGGCAGCGACCTCCGACTCTGAGAGCGTAGCAGAGGGAGGAGTTCGCCAGACAAGATCCGCAGCTTCAGTTGCCCCAGTCACTCCGTCGCGCAAACGTCGGACGTTGGCTGTGCCGAGTCCTACCTCGACACCCCTTCCTACGCTCATGCCTGAGCCAACGCCCCCTCGTAGATTACTGCCGTCTCCTACCTCTGTTCCCCTGCCCACTCCAGATGGGACGGTTCGCCGGGTCGTGGTGCCTATTCTGATGTACCACCATGTCGTGGACCCGGGATTAGACGCGAACGCAATCCGACGAGATCTGTCGGTGTCGCCTGCGAACTTCGAGGCTCAGCTGCGGTACCTGACAGAGCGTGGCTATCAAGCAATAACCTTGAAGGACTTGATCATGCATCTTCAGCTTGGTCGGCCTGTGCCGCCCAAGCCCGTGGTTCTGACGTTTGATGACGGCTTCAAAGACCAGTACACTAACGCCTATCCCTTGCTCGAGAAGCATGGCTTCGTCGGCACCTTTTTCATCATTACGCGCTATGCCGATGAGGATCGAGAAGAACACATGTCTTGGACGGACATAGTACGGCTCCACGCCAGCGGGATGGAGATTGGGAGCCACAGCTACACTCATCCGAGCTTGAGAGGCAAGTCCTTCGACTACATCGTCTGGCAGGTGCTGGGCTCCAAAGAGGCTATAGAGGCTCGTACACACGAACCTGTACGGCTACTCTCCTACCCTTCGGGCCAGTATGATCAGCTGGTAATAGACGTTCTCAGGTCGGCTGGCTACTGGGGCGCGGTGACCGTGGAGTCAGGTTCGCTGCAGTCATCGGAGCGCCCCTTCGAGCTGAAGCGCATCCGCGTGCGAGGAACCTATGATTTGGAGGATTTTGACTACTGGTTCAATCAGTGGCTTGCCAATCCCTGAGCGTGTAGAGGCGAACTTCATGAGGGAACTCGGCATTGTCTAGGAGTTCTCGTACACGCGCCTTCAAGCGAGGGTGGAGCAGACCCGGTGCGACCTGGTTCAGCGGTATCAAGACGAATCCTCTTTCGGCAAGGCGAGGGTGAGGGATCTCGAGCTGGGGCACATCCATTATCAGGTCCTCGTAGAACAGGATGTCGATGTCTATGATACGCGGTCCGAAGCGTATGCCCTTTTTCCTTCCCATCTCCCGCTCGATCCTCTTAGCCAGCACCAATAGGTCTTCGGGTGACAAGTGTGTTTCAGCGGTGCAGACCAGATTGAGGAACCAGGGCTGGTCCGAGTAGCCCACGGGCTGAGTTTGGTACAGTGCCGAGATCTGGTCAAGGTGGATCTCATGTTGTAGACGTCGCAACGCTGAGTAGATGTTGCGCGCGCGATTCCCTACATTGGATCCCAGACCTAGGTAGACCTTGGCCATCCACTCTCCGTAAGGCGGCTACTGACCAACCCTCACTATTCTCGCCCCCAGGGCTCGCAGCTTCTCGTCAATTCTCTCGTAGCCGCGGTCTATCTGCCCGATGTTCTTGATGGTGCTTTCACCCTCTGCGCAGAGGGCGGCGATGAGCATAGCCATTCCTGCCCGGATATCTGGACTGGTGAGTGTCTCGCCATGTAGTCTGGTCGGGCCGATGACGATGGCTCGATGAGGATCGCAGAGGACTATGTGAGCGCCCATGTAGAACAGCTTGTCCACGAAGAACATCCGGCTCTCATACATCTTCTCGAACATCAGGATTGTGCCTTCGCACTGCGTGGCGATCACCGTGGCAATGCTCATCAGATCGGCGGGGAAGCCGGGCCAAGGAGCGTCGTCGATTCTGGGCATTATTCCGTGGGCGTCGGTCACTACCCTGAGACTTTGCTCCCGAGGCACGAATACGTCTTCACCACGAGTCTCCACGGTGATTCCGAGCTTCTCGAAAGCCAGCAATATCATTCTTAGGTGATGAGGGACTGCATTCTTGATGAGGATTTCTCCGTTGGTCACCGCTGCTGCGCCGATGAAACTGCCGATCTCTATGTGATCGGCAGCGATCTCATACTCCGTTCCATGCAGCCGGTCTCGGCCTTCTACGATAAGAGTGTTGGTCCCGATGTTCGATATCTTGGCCCCTAGTTTGTTGAGGAACCGCGCTAGATCTTGCACGTGAGGCTCGGACGCTGCATTCCTGATAACGGTTGTGCCCTTGGCAGTGCAGGCGGCCATCAAGGCGTTTTCCGTACCTGTCACACTGGCCTCATCCAGGAATATCTCCTGGCTCTTGAGTCCGCTGCTCTGCATCTCATACCCGTGGCCTACTTCGATCTCGGCCCCCAGGGCTTCCAAGGCCATCAAGTGCGTGTCCACCCTTCTTCTGCCGATGACGTCGCCGCCAGGAGGAGGGAGGCTGATACGGCCACAACGTGCAAGTAGCGGACCCGCCAGCAGAATCGACGCCCGGATGCGCCGACATAGCTCTGCGTCCAAGTCCGTGGTGCGGATGCTCTTGGCCTGAACTGTTAGCTCGTGATCACCCGTCTCATCGATCTCCACTCCCAGAGCGGAGATAATCTCGACCATGGTGCGAATATCATCGATTCGAGGTATGTTTCGCAGTACGACTTTCTGATCGGTGAGCAGGGCGGCTGCCAGCATCGGCAGAGCAGCATTCTTGTTGCCGCTGGGTACCAGAGTGCCTGTCAAAGGGTGTCCGCCTTCGATGATGAATTCTTCCATGATCGGCTCTTTTCACAGTCCTTGGCAGTTCGCAGCTTGGTCTAACCTGTGTGAGGGAAGGCAGCAAAGCCACGCCACGTCTTGCTGGTCCCGTCCCCGTTCTGAGGCTAGAGCGTCACGGCGCGAGATTCCTTCTGAGCAATGCAGATGATCGAGGTACCAAAGGGAAAGCTGGCGAAACGGAGCACCGCAGCCTCGAGCCAGCCCACCCCTGTCAGCATGGCATTGACCGGCGGTGAAGCCGGCTCCATCTCGACCTGATAGGCTTCTTCATTCGTGCTCGGTGTGGCCAGCTCCGGTTCTTGCTCGGTTCTTCGTCGAGCAATGATCAGCGGCGCAGCGAGAGGAAAAATGAAGAAGTTGTTGTAGGTCATTCGTTTGGGGGCCAGGCCGGCCTCGCTCAGCTTGGCGCCAAGCTCTGATGCCGAGTACCGTCTCTTGTGATCGTTGATCACATCATTGTTGCTCCACAACCATTGGAAGGCCGGCACCGTCACCGCCACCAAGCCTCCTGGTGTACAAACGCGACGGCATTCCCGCAGGATTCGCGAGTCCTCTTCACAGTGCTCTATCACGTCCAGGGCCGTTACCAACGCGAAGGACTCGTCTTCGAACGGCATATCCTCGGCGGAAGCGAGGCGGGCATCGTAACCTCGTTCGTGGGCGATCTTGAGCGGTATCGGGTTGTTGTCTATGCCCACCACCTTTCCATAGCGACTCAGATGGTGAATCATGTTCCCAGCGCCGCAACCCACGTCCAACACGTCCAGAGTACGCCCGGGCACGCATCTGTCCAGCACTGTCAACAAAGCTCGTGTTCTGCTGGCAAACCACCAGTGGGAGTCCTCTTCCAGCTGTTGGGGGGTCAATTCTTGTGGCATACAGCCTCCCGTCCGCGACGATGAAAGAGATTATATCATGTGGTTCTTGGCCGCGCTATTGAGGCCAAGGACTGAATCAGCGGCTCTCAGTACCTGTCCTACTGTGATGGAGCGTACACACGGATGGTCGGGCAGTTCGTGCGTTGCGTAGTCGAGGCGATTGCAGGGGATACAGTCTCTATCCGAACGTACAACTATGTGCTTGTGCAAATCGCCCCAGGGACCGAAGGTACGATGGTCGACGGGGCCGTAGAGGTGCACCGTGGGAACACCTTGGGACACAGCCAGGTGCAGAGGGCCGCTATCCGTCCCGATGACCAGTTCGCACTGTCCCATGATAGCCGCCAGTTCTCCCAGGTTGGTCTGTCCTACTATCGTGAGAGGGTCTCTCTCCATTTGGTCAGCAATCTCTTGGGCGAGGCCCTTCTCCCCGGACGAGCCAGTGATGATTACCTGGAGGCCATACTTCTCCCCAATGGCATCGGCCGCTTGGGCGAAGGCCTCTGGCCGCCAGAGCTTGACTGGCGCCCCGGCCCCAGGATGGAGACACAGGTACTTTCCCTCGGGGCTGCCGTCTTTCAGCAGGTCCAGAGCAGATCTCACATCCTCCGGTCTTGGCGTGAACTCCAGGGGGCCTGGATCGCCGAGGTCGCGATCCACCGCCGACGAGACGAGACGCATGTTTTGCTCCACCTCATGGTGACCCCTTTCGTACTCTAGAGCATCCGTTAGGAAGGGAGTCGATTCCGGAAGCGCATAGCCCACTCGCACCGGGATACCAGCCCAGTAGGTGAGCATCGCGCCCCACCAGTGATCGAAGCGCAGCACCACAGCGACGTCGAAGGCCATGGCTCTCACTGAGCGCGCATGCTTCCACAGCACTACGTATGGCTCAAGAGAATGTGCCTTTGGCCGACGGGTGAAACCCGGAAAAGGACAGGAGATAACATTGTCCAAGTGTGGATTGTCTTGCACGATCTCACGTGACCAGGGGCCGGCCAGATAGGCGATGTAGGCTTCGGGCAAGGCGGAGCGGAGGGCGCGCACCGCTGGTGTCGTAAAGAGGACATCGCCGACGTGATCGGGCCGGATCAGGAGTATGCGGGGCCGCNNGCTGGCAGGATGGTTCGGCGCAGACTAGCCTTCATACACCTGCTCCAGGAGAGGGGTAATTTGCCTCCAGTCGTGCTCTGACTCTACAAGTTGGCGGGCCGCGAGGCCCAGCTTTCTTCTTCGCTTGCGGTTCTCAATCAGTTCCACGACGCTCTTGGCGAACACGTGAGGCTCATCGGCTATCACCAAGTCTTGGTCGGGTGTTACTTCTATCCCTTCACATCCTAGCGAGGTCGAGACCACCGCCTTGCCCATGGACATCGCCTCAAGGATCTTGAGACGTGTGCCTCCGCCCACACGCAAGGGGACCACGTAGACTCCAGCTTGAGCGATGTAGGGCCTGACGTCATCAACATAACCTGTCAAGGTGATATCCGATTCCTCGCCGAGGTGCCGCAGGCGCGGATGGGGATTCCTGCCCACCACCTTGAATCGCACGCCAGGGATTTCCGCGCGGATCAGGGGCAGGACCTCTTGTCCGAACCACAGAACCGCGTCGACGTTGGGTCGGAAATCCATCTTGCCCGTGAAGACAAGCGTGGTGTCCGTTTCCCGGTCCCCGTCAGCGGGCGAGTAGTATGTGGTGTCGACACCGTTGGGAACGACAGCGCTTTGCAGACCGGGCACCAGTTCCTCAAGAGCCTCGCCGTCGGCGTGAGAGACCACCACCACCTTATCCAGCTGGCGGCAAGCTCTGGCCTCGTACCGCATCAGCTTTCGCCACTGAATGAGGGAATAAATCGCTCCCAGCCACCGATTGGGACGCCCTCTGTCAGCCTCAAAGGCCCGTCTCTGGAGCAAGTACTCGGCATTGATGTCGTCGAATATGATCGATGGCTCTGAGGGGAGGCTCATCTGCTTGATGGCCAGTCCGTACTGGGCCATCTCGATGGCCTCCACCTGAACGTAGTCAAATCGTTCACGAGTCACGTAAATCCGTAACTGATTCATGAATTCGGGCGATGGAAGGCGCAGGGCCATATCTGGTTTGGAAGAGAATAGGACGGACAGCGCTCGCCTGGCGCGGGAACGACGCGGGGCGGGAACGGTTCCCATGCTCGTACAATAGTCAAGGAGCGGAGTCACTCTATCCCCCGTGGTCCGGTCTTGGGCGAAGGACAGGAGGTGAATCTCGTGGCGGGGAGCGAGATTCTTGATCAGATTGAAGCTCCTGATGGCTGCACCTTGATGTGGCGGGTAGGGGAGATCGGGTGTGAGGAAGAGTACTCTGAAGGTCATGCCAACAAACGTTTGTACAGATCCAGGGTTGCCTGAGCCGCCTTCTTCCAGGAGAAGAGTTGGGCTCGTGTCAGTCCCTTGGCTGAGAGTTCTGAATGAAGAGAGTCATCGGTGAGGACCCTCCACATCGCCACCGTCCAGCCTTCGACATCGTCTGGGGGGATAAGCAGGCTTGCATCGCCAACCACTTCGGGCAACGAAGAGACATTGGCGACGATACTAGGTGTCCCACAAGCCATGGCCTCTAGAGGAGGCAAGCCAAACCCTTCATAGTAAGAGGGATGAACGAGCGCTTGGGCGGCGTTGTAGAGCAGCACGAGATCCTCCATAGGGACGTGACCCAGAAAGGCGATATCTTCGCTGAGGTCTAGGCTCTCGGTGACGGCGAACACCTCGCCGCAGAACCAGCCCCGCTGGCCAACCACAGTCAGCTTGACGTCCAACTTGTAGTTGTCAAGAAGTCGGCGAAAGGCCCGCAACAGGGTGGGCAGGTTCTTTCGAGGCTCTATGGTGCTGACGAAGAGGAGAAAGGGTCCGTCCAGACTGTACTTCTCTTGCACTGTTTTGAGGGAACGTCCATCAGTAACGGGCCGATACTCACCGTCAGCCGCGGCGTAGATCACCGTAATCTTCGACTCAGGCACCCCTAGGAAATTGATGATATCTCGCTTGGTGCTCTGAGAATCGGCGACGATATGGTCAGCGTGTCGCACCGCTCTATCGATTTGCCCATAGTAGCGAGCGCTCTCTTCGGTCAGGAAATGTGGGTACAGGATGAAGGCCAGATCATGGACCGTGATGACAGACTTGTAGTCGCGCCGAAAGGGAGGAATGAAGTCGGGACTGTGCAAGATGTCTAGCCGCAGCGGGCTGATTTCGAAGGGTAGAACAACTTGTTCAAAGCGATGGTGGCTGGGAGTCCAGAGAGACTTCCTGAAGAAATTCGGCTGATCAGCTAGGACAGTCTTGTCTTTGCGGCTCTGTAGAAGGACGAATTCGTGGTCCTCGTCACATTCACTCAACCCCTTTACCAGACCCGTAATGTACTGTCCAATACCCGCGCGGCTATAGTAGACAAGTCGTGCGTCGATCCCAATTCGCATAGAAGTACTGCTCTCCTCATTCTCTCATCCTCGTCGAGCACTGCCTCTGCGCGGAGGTCGGAGACTTGAGTCATTATACTAACTACATGTGTGGCACGCAAGCCTTTTTTTCCCTAGTTCAGTTCGCTCTTTGCTCCGGGACAGATGGGACCGTCTCAGACGTGCCACGTGGCACATGCCCTCCTCACACACGGCTGCGACATTGGCCAGCAGTCCGTCGTCTTGCCTGTCCAGTGGCGTGCCAGGTATGGCTCGGTGCGCTACAGGACACGTACGCGTCCGATCGTCACGTGGTCCCCTTCGTCCACACCTCTTGAGTCCTTGATCGGCAGCCGTTGGCCGGTGGCAGGGTCATACATGCCCACGATCAGCAAATAGTCACCTGGGGGGGTCTCCGCGGGCACTAGGATCGAGTATCGATCAGTGATGACGTCTCCCGCCATCCACCGGTCGGTAGGGAAATCCCCTCCCTGGGGGATACTATCCCGCTGGGCCCAGATACGATGCTGGGCGTCGGTGAGATGAATGAAGACCGCATAGCTGGTGTTCACTTCGTCCATAGCTTGCCAGAAGAGGGTCAGCCGTAGTGCGCTTCCCGGATCTAGGTGAATGATCCGCGAACTCGCCCCTTCACCCGCCTGCGAATCGTATCCCCGCAGACGTATCGTGTCTCCAAATCGAAGGTCCAGGGCGTTCTGGATGCTTCCCAAGGAGCCTAGCAGCGGCCGGTAGATGAGCCAGCGGAAGCCAAAGATGTTCTGTTCTTCGGTCAGCGTGGCGCGACGGCTGAGCCAGGCCTCCACGAACCCCACATTGTCCCAGTCAGGGTCCTTCACAGGATAGAACCAGATACGTTCGTATTCCTTGGAGAGGAATCTCAGCGACTCCGCCGTTTCTCTCATTGTGTCTGCGGAGAGAGGGCCAGCGGGCAAGATGAAGCTTGGCGCCGCACCATGATAGTAATACGAGAATGTGGGATCGGGATAGTTGAGGACAACGACGTCGCCAGGCCTCGTCTGGGCGGCCACGTGCTTCGCCAACCCTCTCCAATTCGGACTCTTGGCATACAGCGGGTTGAAGTAGTGGTTGCTCAAGGAATAGGCGCCGCTGAGGGAAAAGAGGGCAACCCCCGTCACGAGGGGCACCACCCTCCAACGTGGCAACTCGTCACGCAGCGCGATAAGGGCACAGGAGAAGGTCAGAATGAGCGCGGGTGCGACAACAATCAAGTATCGCGCGTGAAAGAGAGGTTGCAGCTGGGCTGCGATGAAGACACAGAAAGAGGGTACGATGATATACAGAATCAGAAACAGAGCCAGAAACCTGTCTTTCGTGAGAGTGTAACCGAGGCCAATGAAAATGAGCAGCAGCAAGAACGGCAGTGCTACAGCCGCAAGTTCCGCCGGGACGGTCTCCCCCAGACTCATGGCCGTAAGGGAGCGAGAGACGAATACCCACAGAAGGGGAGACTCTCCCGTCGCTCGGTACTGGGGAAGAACAGAGGATCCGCGTATGAGCCAGGCCCCGTACAGTACGCCCAGAGTCGCCTGAATTGCCAACCAGGTGGCCAATAGCGCTCGGGCCGATGACCTGAGCAATTCTGTCCGGCGCCATCTGGTCAAGAGGAGAGAGAAGAAGAACAGATTGTGGAAGAGTAGCATGAAGAGTTCGTAGTACTGTGTACACAGGCTGAGCAGGGTCATCCCTGCGTAGCCTGCCCAATACTGTGCCCGTTGCTCTCGCACAGCCTGGAGCAGAAGGACGAGAGCTGCCATACTCAGTGCGAGCCAGAGGGTATAGTTGCGTACATCTTGAGCGTGCCAGATCTGAAAAGGGTTGATGGCCACCAGAAAGGCGGCGAGCATTCCCGCTGTGGGCCGGCCGAGGGCTTTGCCAAGCAGGTATATCAGCGGCACCGCCAAGACCCCGAAGAGTAGCGAGAGGAAACGAGTGGTGAATTCACTCTGCCCCACGACCTGCATCCAGGAATGAAGGAGAGAGTAGTAGAGGGGAGGGAGCGGCTCAAGTTGGGCCATATTTGACAGAAGCCAACTCCACGGATGCGCAGCAAACTGGATGCCGAAGGACTCGTCTCCGCGAAGCGGCTGATAATCGAGCCGATACAAGCGTAACGCGAAGCCCACCAGCACTACCAGCAGTACTATGCCTGGCAACGATCTCCGTTTTGTCAAGAAGAGATCTCCTGAGGTTCGTGGTCAGCCGACAGGGGGGCTTCGGTCCAGGGGCTGACTGGGAGTCTTCGGATGAGGTAGGCGAAGATACCAAAGAGTGCCAAACCCGCGTATAGCCTCATCGAAAGCAGGAGCTTCGCTGGACCACTTAGGGCCCTCGTGGCGTAGCTGGCAATCGGCACGGAGAGCGTTATATACGACAGCAGGCCAACGGTCGCCAGAGCAACGAATTCCGCCTTGGCTAGACTCTGCCTCAATCTGGGGTTCAAGAGCACCAGTAACGGCAACACGTACCAAGCCATGTAGTGATGCCATGCTATGCTGGAGAGCAGAGGCAGCAGTATGACAAGCAGCGAATATTCCACATCGAAGCCGAGACCGACGTCACGTCCAGGCACCGGTCTCTTGCGAAGGAGGAATACGGCGATCCCTACCAAGAGCAACGAAGTGAAGAGAGTCAGGATGCGCACCTGAGGCAGCCGGGGAACCTCTGCGAGGTTTGTCAGGTACGGGGCATCCAAATACAGTCTGTTGAAGAACCCGTTCAAGCTCTGGTTCTCCATCTGCGCACTCCCTGCAAGCAGGGTGGGCAGTATGTCGGTGAGGAACTGTATGTGGGCGCTGGGTCCCGCAACTAGCAAAGACAGCAGGCTGAATAGCGAGATGGTCGCGAACGCCGAGGCGACCACACGGAATCGCCTCTTGAAGAGAAAGTAGAGTATGAGTAGGGCCGGGCTGAGCTTGATCATGGCCGCCAAGCCAAGTGAGGCGCCAGCGGTTACTTCCCGGCCGCTTCGGTAGCCCCAATAGGCCGCGACTATTAAGAACAGGATCAATAGATCCAGCTGGCCCAGGAGCATGGAATCAAGGACGGGATCCAGGTTTAGCACCAGGGCCACGGCGACGAGCCAATACGGATATCGAAGCAGGTAGTCTCTGTTCGTTACGAAGATGAGAGCCAACGACGCGATCAGGAGAAGCACGTTGAGGGAGAAGAAGAGTCTGATAGCGATTCGCAAATCGAATAGAGTGAGGGGTATTGTCAGGATGGCGGTGAGAGGGGGATTGTCATAGCCTACGAACAGAGGCAGGTTGGTGTCGTATATCACGCCTCCCGATCTCATCACCATCGCACCAGCGTAGTTGTTGGCGAGATCGGGGGCGACCCCCATCCATGAGAGTTCAGCCACGGACGCGAATCTCCAGAGTCCCAACACCACTGCGATCGCAAGTGCCGTGGACAGCGGTATCGCAAGGCTTGTGGAGGGTGTGCGGCGCGCAAGTTCCATTATCAGGACGCCCAGGGCTGGGAGGGCGAGCACCCAGAAGGCCCGGGGTGCCAGGTAGATCCTCGCCGTGACCAGTGACACAGAGATGCCCACCAGGGCGAGGAGGGCAAGGACAAATGCGGCTCGTCTGGAGACTGCCCACCGGGCAATGAGGTATGTTGCCGCCACACCGCCAACCAGATAGATCGAGGGCAGGAGAGCTGGGATCACAATAGCGGTTACTCCTCCCTGAGGCTGAAGCTCAATGGAGTCGACCAGGACGCCGAGCTGTCTAAGGTCGCCTCCACCAATCACTTGGTCAGGCACGAAGGACTCTGAGCGGATTTCCACATCGAGATCCCCAAGAATGCCCACGGTCCCCCGTGAAACAGGGAACTCGTAGGTCTCGAATTCACCAGTGGCAGCGAAAGAGCCCAGTTCTCGGCCGTTAGCCCTGAGGCTGACTGTGGGTGGAGGCAGGTCTGGTGGTCTATGCCCGTTTAGTCGTAGTCGCAGAAGGGCCGGAGCGTACCCACCTATGCCGGGCAGTACGATATGCGATCTCTCACTCGTCCATCGGTAGGACAGGTCGTCCACATGTTCGATTTCGTGGAAGTCCCGGAGGTAGAACGTATCGCCATGCTCTCCCACGTCTATCTCAAAGCACGGCTTCGCCTGGTACGCAAGAAATAGAACAGCGAACGAGATCAATACGAGAATGTAGATGGGTCTATGCCTCAGTTCCTTGGCAACCACGTTGTCCCTTCTCAGTAGTCACTCTCAGGGCACTACACGAACGACTCCCAGCAGGAGGCGGTCTCCCTCAAGCCGTTGACCGTCCATGTAGATGGGCAGACGCTCTCCGGTGCTCGCATCGTACATCCCAATCTCGATGACGTATTCACCGGCAGGGGCCTCTCCGTCCACGAGGATCTCATACGCGTCCGTGATGACCTCTCCCTGTATCCAGCTTGGTGTCGGAGCTTGCCCCGTGCCAGGAATGCTGTCCATCTGGCCCCAGATCCGCTCGTTCGCGTCCAACAGGTGGGTGAACACTGTGTACGAAACCTGCATCTCCTGAAGCGCCTGCCAATACAACGTGAGTGCCAAAGCTTCCCCAGCTTTCGCCTCATCGCGACCCAGATCGTAGCCGAGGAACAGAACAGCTTCCCCGATTCTCGCCTCCATGACATGCTCAATCTCGGGGATGGTGAACTGCCGTGCTCTGCCTCGCACCTTGATCTGTCCTAAGGATGCCTGCCCGACGAGCTCCTCTCCCTCCAAGACCAACACGAACAGTTCATACTCCCCTTGCGGCATATCCGCTGGGAAAGACAAGTCGTGCCAGTCTCGTAGCACCTCACCCTCTTCCCACTCCGCGGTGGGATATGTACCATCGACCGGGCGGCCCTGCTCGTAAGGGAAGATCTGTCCTTCGCTGTCTCTCAGTTGCAGGGACAGTTCGTAGTCGCGTCGCACGTCCTCAACTGCGTGCCAGTACAGGGCGAGGGTAGCGGTCTCGCCAGGGCCGACAATTCTCATGGGCAAATCGTAGCCCAGAAGCTGGATGCCAGGGGCGATCCCGCCCTCGGAGGGCGCCGGTCGCTGCATCGGTTCAACAACTGGAGGTGCCAAGGGTCTGACGACCTGCAAGGTACCCACGGTTTGGCTGCTGCCAGCGGCCCCTGCTTGGCTATCGAAGATGGTTAGTCTATCCAGTGTCTCTGCATCATAGACCACCACCTCAACGCTGTACTCACCTGGAGGCGTCGCCGGGAGGCAAGGGAGGGTGTAGTGATCGATCTCCAACTGGTCCGCTTCCCAATGGGAAGTCGGGCGCAGTTGGTTGCTCAGAAGTAACTTGTCGACCTGTCCAACCACACGTCCTCTGCCATCGAGTAGGTACACGGCCACCTTGTAGTTGCTGGCTGGAGTTCTCAGCGCTCGCCATTGTAGGACGACCCATCCCTCTTTGCCCGATGGCAGGACCTTGCGCTCTACTTCTGCTGCAGTGCTCGTGGACTGCAGTGACGAACCGCCAAAGGCCACACCTTCCAGATGTAGTTCATCGCCGAAGTTAGCGTCCACAGCTTCGAAGGAGCGCGCGATCGAGAAATTCGGCGAGCTAGGCAATTCGTACCTCACCAGATCAAAGCTCTCGTAGGGCTCATGGCCCGTACGGAGGCCATATTTCCTCAGCAGGAAGTCGAGCAAGCCTTTCGGATCGGAGTTCAAAGACAGGTATGCTTCCTCCAGTACGAACTGCTTCCAGTTCACTACCGCGGCCTGCCGGTGCCCTTGGCATATCTGCGACAACTCGCCTGGCGCCGTTTCGTCATCCGTGTTCAGGGTGTAGTGTGGCTCAGGCCCATCATACAAGAAATCAACCTCGTAGTAAGGGAGGATCCGGGGGCGCAGCGAGGAGGCCGGCAGTATCCAGACGCCATTGGGTATCCGGGTCGTATTCATCACTTCAGCCGCCTCCATGTACGTGCCGCCGGTGATTTCGCCGCGCGACAGCCGCTGCTGCCATGGCAGAAAGAAGCTCCTGTAGCTGAGTAGGGTTGTCGACACCAGGATTAGGAATACAACTCCCCAGTACAATAGGTGGGCATTCCTCCAGGGGATCTTGTCTTCCAGCCAGTCTTTGATGGCGACTAGCCCAATGGCACATAGGAGGCACAGGGGAGGGAGAGCTCCTATCCCCCGGTTAAAGTGAGGAAGAACCTCGGCAGTGAAAGCTCCAGGCAGGGCCATGACGAAGAACCAACAGACCACCAGCAGGTAGTTCGGCCGCCTCCAGCGCAGCAGAGCGATAGCTAGGCCGATGACGAAGGTCAGCGAACTGATGGGGTCGAGAACTGCTCTTCTCCCCGGGTTGCGATCGAATTCCGGGTCCCCCTGGAAGTTGAACATGGCCATGGTCTTGATCACGCCCTGGGCGAGGGCCTGTAGGGGAGAACCGCGGCCCCAGTCCGGATTGAAGATGGAGACATGCATCTCCCGGGCGAAGAACACCTCAGGGTGAGCCAGCCCGTATGCTGCGAGCGGGGCAAACACAACCGCAGCGATCCCGGTAACCAGTACCAGGTTCAGGAGCTGCTGCCGCCGGAACTCACGACTCACGAGCACCCACCCGCCAAAGAACAGCAGGAGGAAGATGGGCAGGAAACGCGCTCCCCTGTACGCATACAGACTCGCTCCCAGTAGGAGGCCGGAGACGGCAAATGGCCACCTTCTCTCGGAGCGGATGCCTCGCCACAGGAAATAGAGAATCGCGCAGGAGAAGAGGGGCAGAGTGACAACCTCGAGGCCGCCGCGACTGTAGATGATGTGCCAGTAGGAGGTCGCAAGCCAGAACGCGGATAGGATGGGTATCAGGCGGGCTGAACCATCTTCGTCGGGTGGGAACAGCTCCTTGGCCAGCCAGAAGATGACCGGTATCGTTATCAGGCCAACCACGGCGGAGACGAAGCGGATAGCCCAGAGCCTGGTACCCCAGATGGCGAAGGAGCCAGCCACCAAATAGGTGTGCATGGGCTCTTCGCCGAAGTCCTCTGTAATGAAGAGCGGGAGTTCCTCACCGCTCAAGATGCGCTTTGCTCCGAGACCGTCGGCCCCTTCGTCGCCGCTCAAGCCAACGGGGATGGCGTCCAGGCGGTAGAAGCGCAGGAATGCTGCCAGCAACATGATGAGAGCGAGCGCTAGACACTCTTTGTTTCTCCAGGTAGATACGCTTGATCTCAGGGTCTCTGCCATCCTTGTATTCTTCTGCTCACTCTCCGCAGTCAACCCGCTCGTCGCCGGGCTACTACCTCTGCACTAATACCGTCTCCAATAGAATCCTGTCTCCCTGCGGTGTGCCCTGGGGGTCGTACGCCGGCAAGCGCTGCAAGGTGTCAGCGTTATACATTCCTATCTCTACCACGTACTCGCCAGCAGCGGCTTCTGCATCCACTGGGATCCCGTAGCGGTCGGCGATCACTTCTCCCTCAATCCAACTTGTGGTCGGCGCTTCACCACCTACTGGCACGCCGTCTAGCTGCCCTCGAATCAGGCTGTCCCGATCCAACAGGTGTGTGAAAACGGCGTAGCCCTCGTCCATCTGTCCTACGCATTGCCAGTAGAGAATCAGTTCGAGAACGCCTCCTGCTTGCACCATTGGGTCGACATCATACCCCAGCAGGATGACGCTTTCACCAAGGTGCCAGCCTGACTGATGACCCATGTCGGGAATCTCGAAGCTGCGTGCTCGGCCGGAGATGTGGATCGTTCCCAACTGGACCTCGCCCCTCGGTTCACCCGCCTTCGCCAGCCCCACAATGAGGTGATACTCGCCGTTCGGAGCCTCGACGTTGACGGGCACGTCGTGCCAATCCCGGATGATCTCCCCTCGTTCCCACTCGGTAGTGGGATAGCCACCGTATGCTGGCCTACTCTCCTCTTCAGCCCAGACGTGACCGACGTCATCCCGTAGTTGCACTTGCACTGCGTAGTCATCCTGCACGTCGCGCAGAGCTTCCCAATACAAAGCCACTTCCAGAGCGTCGCCAGGTCTGATCTCGATGCGTGGCAGGTCGTAACCCAGCAGCGTCACTTCAGGGACTAGCTCCGCGCCTTCGACCTCTCGCTGGGGCTCCACGACGGGTGGCGATGCCGCTTCTACCACCTTCAACTCAACAAGCCTGTAGATGTGTCCCACCGCATTGCCCCTGCTGTCCCGGTGCACTAGCCTTTGCATCGTCGCCGGGTCATAGACCACCAATCCGACGTGATAGTCACCGGGAGCGGTGGCCGGTAGGTTTGGCAGAATGTAGTAGTCTATCTCCGCCTGGCCAGGTTCCCAGTCCGACGTGAGCTGCATGTGATTGCTGAGCAAGATCTTGTCAACCTGCCCGAGAACTCGTTCTCGCTCGTCTAGCAAGTATAGGGCCGCCTTGTAGTCTGAGGGCAAGTCGGCAAGAGATTCCCAGCGCAGGGCTATCCAGAGCTCGCTTCCAGATGGCAAAGCCTCAGGGTCCGGCGGCCTGGAATTGTCCTCGACTTGCTGCGGATACACGCCGTAGTCGAAGCCGGTGAACAGTAGCTGGCCGTCAAAGTCGGCCGACGCCGTCTCGAAGAGATCAGCGATGGCGAAGTCCGGAACACCCGGCAATTCATAGGTCACAACGTCGAACTTGTCAAAGACCCTCTGTTCCAGTTGCTGACCGTACTTGCCCAGGAGGAAGGGCACTAGCTCCTTTGGATCGGCATCTATGTAATTGTATGCCTCTTCTAGGACATAGTTCTTGTATTTCACTACGAGTGCCTTCGCATGCCCGCGGCTCAGATGAGATAGCTCCTCTGCAGCCGTCGCTTCATCAAGGTTGAGGAAGTGGAAGGGAGCCTGACCTCGATAGGTGAACTCAATGGTGTGGTGTCCAGCTTCGTCGTGAGGCGAGGCGAGGGCGCTGATGGGCAGTATCCAGACCGCCTCGGCGTCGTCCAGTTCGTTCATCGCGTTGCCCAGGTCGAGGAACTGGCCATCGAAGTAGTGATCGCGCAGGTCTTCGTTGCCAGCCCAGACCGTGAAGTAGTCACGGAATGTGAGAGCCAGACTCGTGAGGAGCACGATCAATACACCGGCGGTGAACGCATAGCTTGCTCTACGAGACGGCCATCTGATTCGCACCCAGTGGCGGGCGGCGTGCACGCCGATGGCCGGGAAGACACAAGCCGCTGGAAGAGCGCCTATCATACGGGAGAAGTGGGGCACATCCCGGGGCGGCGTTAGGATGGGTGGCAAGGACATGATCACCAGCCAGAAGAGAAGCAGCGGGTAGGCCGGATCCCTACGTCTGGCTATGCTCACCCCCATGCCGATGAAGAAGAAGATCGAGGTGAGAAGGCCGAAAGCCGGACGGCCAGGTAGGTTGTGGCGCCAAAGGGGGTCGCCCCGGAAGTTGTAGGTTCCCAATATCCTCACCGCGCTACGCGCGAAGGACAGGATGGGTCCGTCAGGATTCTTCTCGGGATTGAAGATGGAAACCTCTGCGGCCCGTCGCAAGAAGGCATCGGAATGGGTGGCGAAGTAGACGCCGAGCGGCGCAAAGACCAGCACTGCGACGCAGAACGAGAGAGCCAGTTTCAGGCCGTACGTCTTCCGGAACCCTTTCTCTGTGAGGGTCCGGTAACCCGCATAGGAGAAAAGAAGGATGGGGAGGAACCTCATGGCTTGGTAGGTGTAGAGGCTGGCCCCCATAGCCAGCCCGGCCCAGACAAACTCCCTCCATCGGCCTGATTCCAGGCCTCTCCAAAAGAATAGCAGAGTGACGATGGAGAAGAGGGGGGCCAGGATGATTTCCCATCCAAGGCGGCTGTAGCTTACGTGCCAGTACGAGATAGCCAGCCAACTGCTGGAGAGGAGCCCTATCGTCACTGAACCCAACAGCTCCCTGACCAGCAGATAGAACACTGCTACCGTGATGATGCCTATGACGGCTGACAGAGCTTTGATTGCCAGAGGAGTGGCGCCGGCGACGCGGAAGACGAGGGCGAGGAGGTACATGTACATCGGTTCCACGCCTCCCCAGCTCTCCTCGAAGAAGATGGGATAGGCTTCCCCGCGCAAGATGCGATGGGCGGCCACCCCCTTGTAGGCGGTGTCGCCGTGCAAACCTGGTGGCACTTCGTCTAGCCTGTAGAGCCTAAGGAAAGCCGCCATCAAGACGATGAGAATGAGAAATGCCAACTCTCTTTTCGTGAAACGCATGATCCTGCTGGTTTCACGTACCATTTCGTCGCGCAGGCAATCCACGGATGCTCCCTTTCAGACCGGTGCGGGTGCTACTTCATTCCTGGGCGATAGCAAGGGCGCTGATCACTACGGCGTGTCTGGTTGGCTGCACAGCGCAGCACTCACTAGACGCTCCTCCGAGACTGAGGATCGTTCGCCGTCTCGAGGGGCAACTAGAGCTATCGACATATTGTATCCCTCCAAGGTTTCGGCAGGCAAACCCCACAGAGTGAAATAGCCAATCTCCTCCTGTCCGGCGTCCCATTCGCTGGTGGACCGCCCCTCGCCGCTGAGCAGGACTCTGTCCATGCTTGTCACTGTCTTCCCGGAGTCGTCTTCGAGGGCCACTCGTACGGTATAGTCGGTCGTGGGCTGTTCCTCGACCTGCCATCTCATGACGACTGATGCGCGAGGAGCGGAAAAGGCAGCACACTCGCATGCGATGCCGACGAGTCTCAGTTCCTCACCAAAGGCCATGTCAAGTGGCGCAAATCCCGAGGGCATGGAGAAGCTGACATTGCTCGGAAGTTCATAGACCAAAACCTCCAGTCCGTCGGTCGCTGCGCGCTCCAAGCTTTGAGCCTGCTGATGGAGTAGAAATGGGATCAGCCCCTTGGAGTCAGCGTATAGGTCGAACCAAGGTTGTGACACGGCGTCTGCCGTTCTATTCAGTACCATAGCTCGCCTTCTGCCTTGGCAAGCAAGGCTCAGTTCCTGGGGTGCAGTTGACTCGTCCAGAGGGATGTAGACGTGCGGGGCCTGTCCCTGGTACAGGAAATCTATCACGAAGTAGGCCATTCGCTGCTCTCCATTGGGGCCAAGTGGGATTATCCAGACGGAGTCAGGCGCATCGAGTTCGTTCATCAGCGATGCGACCTCCACGAAGCGGGGGTCAAAGGCCTTGACCAGCTCCATCTCCTCCACTGCTGGCGAGAAGTAGTCGCGGTAGGTGAAGAGACCACTGACAGCGAAGCACAGGGCGAGCAGCGCTGCCAAAGCAGGCCTTAGCTTGCGGGGGAAGCGCTTGGTTGGTGCCCAGTGCCACGCTCTCTCAACTCCCAAGGCCGGAAAGACATATGCCACAGGCAAGGCGCCTATGGCTCGGAGGAAATGCGGCAACTCGGGGTAGGTTAGAGTGGCAGGCAAGAGCATGACACAGAACCAGGAGAGGAGGAACAGGTACGGCAGCTGGGTCCAGCGCTGGATGCAGACTGCGGCACCAACGACGAAGAACAAGAGGGTGAAGAGATCGAACGCTGGTCGCCCGGCTGTGTCGTGTCTCACATTCGGGTCGGCCGAAAGACCAAACATCCCTAGTTGCCTGACGGTGTTCTCTGCGAGGACAAGCCCGAGTGGCTCGTCCTGTGCCAGCCTGAAGACGGAGATGCCAGACCTGGCAAAGAAGCTACTAGCATGTGTGACGAAGTGAGCGCCCAGGGGCGCGAACACAAGGAGGAAGACCAACCCAAACACCGCGCCCGCTTTTAGGGGGGACACCGGGGGAGAGGTCGTTGCATGACCGTGACCACGGCGCCGTGCCTTCCGCCAGCCGAGGGATGCTACGAAACCTAGGAAGAGCACGAGGGCCACCAGGAGAAACCGGGCAGCGGTGTATGTGTACATGGTGAGGCCAAAGCATAGGCCAGCAAGGGCAAACCAGACCAGTGTCAAAGATCGCTGGGAAGAGCCGTAGTCACGGAGACGGGTGAGCTGATTCCAGCCGCGCCAAAGGAAATAGAATGACAGTGAGGCCAGCAGGGGCAACAGGATGCCTCGAAACCCCAGTCGGCTGAAACTGATGTGCCAATACGACGTTGCCAGCCAGAGGCTGGTCAGAGAAGCTATGGCTCGAGCCCGCTGATCCGTCGACCGGAATAGCTCCTTCACCAGGAGATACGTGACGGGAATGGTGGCCGTGCCGACGATGGCTGAGACGAGGCGGATGGCCAGAGGAGTTCTACCCAGGAACGCTACAGAGATGGCGACCAGGTAGATGAACATGGGTTCTCGCGTGCCGTAGAAGATGGAGAGGCTGCCATCCAGCACACGCAGGGCCTCCAGACCGTTGGCCGCTTCATCGCGCCACAGTCCTGTTGGTACTTGGTCGAGTTGGTGGAACCGGAAGAAGCCGGCAATGCAGGTGAGAATCAAGATGAGGAAAACGTCTGTCTTCGTTACCCGACTCACCACAGCCGTCCACGCCCGACGGTGCTGTGGCGACAGACAGTTGTCAGAGCATAGCACAGCTGCGGCTAGGCCTCCTCTGCTGTGACGTAGAGACCACCATGTCAGGGTGCCACCTCCACTGTGCTCAGAAGTACCCTGACCCCTTGCGGATTACCGGTGTCGTCCAGAACTTCCAGATTCTGCATGGTCTCCAGAAGGTAGGCACCGGTGGTGAGGCGGTACGTTCCGGGTGCCGTATCGGGCGGTACTGCTATCTCGTGCCTGTCCCATACAATCTCGCCTGGCTCCCACCGTGTGGTGGGCGAGAAGTTGTAGACGGGCCAGCGATCGCTCTGGGAAACCAGGCGTGTCTCCTGCTCATCCGTGAGATGGACGAATACTTTGTAGTTCTGGTCCATGTCTTGCAGGGCCAGCCAGTAGACCGTCACCGTGATCGTATCGCCGGGCCGATAGGAACTGCCATCCACGTGGTATCCGAGGAGCCCAATCTGGTCACCCAGATTCGCCTCGATGATCACGGGGTACTGGACAGAGGGGGAAGAACGAACATGTAGCACGGTCAAGCTTGCGACCAGCAGAAGGAAGGCGGCGGCGATCACAAGAGCCTTCCACTGGCGGGTCAGAATCAGAACGGCCAAGATTCCCAAGATGCTGATCAGCGACATCATCTCACCCACCCGTTCCGCTGGTGTATCCTCAAAGCGGACCAGCAACTCATGCTGGCCTGCAGGTATGTCCACCGTGAGCAAACCCAGCTTTCCGGAGGGGTATGCCGTCTCTTGTTGACCATCGATGTAGGTCCGCCAGTTAGGGAAGTAGAAGCTGTGAAAGGAGAGCTTCATCGGTCGCGCCGCTTCTACCGTGAGCTGTCTGGTTAGTGGTCCCTGCGAGCCGAGGGAGATCTTTGGCACTTCTTCGGGCCCCAGGTCTCGACGGGTGACTGGAGCCTTCTCGGCTGGCAAGAAGATGGCTCCTCGATCCTCCTGGACCCAGGCGGGGAGGTACTCCAGAAGCCACGGACCGCCCCACAATCTGGTCCAGAGGCCGGTAAGATAGTCGTACTCGGCCATGGTGGCGAAGTTCACCGTGCCTTCGGTCAAGGGTTCCTCGTGCTCGGGCATGTACATCGGTTCGATGGGCAATCCCGGGAGCGCTGTCATTATCAGCGCCAGCACAATGACTACGACTGTAGAGACAGCCCCTGCGTTGCGGCCTCGGGACGCCCACGGCGTGTCCGCCTTCTCTTTGGTTCCATCGACGAAGAGCAGGGGCACCGAGCCGATGACGAAGGCACTTGTGAAGCTGGTCAGGGTCAGGAAGCGGAATGGGTACTGCAGGTAGCGAAGCAAGGGCACGTGGTCCCACAGGGGGCGCGAGTACACAAAGAGCATGAAGAGGGAGACGAAGGTAGCGACTTGGAACAAGATGAGGTGTCTTCGGGTCGCTCGCCAGGACGGATGTCGCAGGCGAAACGGGACGGCCAAAGAAACACAGATGAGTGCGAACTGGAGCCAACTCATGGGATGCTCCAGCGACACCCCGTGTTCCGGGAAGTACCGATAGAGCAGGAAGGGCGAGAAGAAATCGGACATGGTGATGAGTCTAGGCAGGTAGTCAGTTGCCCCGGGCCCGACCTGGCCCAACCGTGCCCACTTGGCCTCTGCGAAACCAGGCAGCCAGTAGAAAGCTGAGAGGCCAAGAGCCAGACACACGGCCAAGGCCGCATAGCCCAACACCCTCAGGTCTCGCTGCTGGAACCACACGAAACCCACGTAGGCAACGAGGAAGGGGGCGAAGATCAAGGCCATCAGGTTGTGCGTGAGGATGAGCCCAGCCAAGGACAGGGCGCTCCACACCACGTAGTGCAGCTTTCCCGAAGTTATCAGCCTGTAGAAACACCACAGGATGAGGGGGAAGAAGAGAAAGGACAGGAACTCGGCCAGGGCTCCGCGCACGTATGCGTCGGCCAAATGGTAGGGCAGGTAGACATAAACCACGCTTGCCAGTATGGCCGGGATCCGGCCCACATGCTCTTTGGTGAAAAGGTACATGGCGAGACCCGAGCCGAGGAACCCCACGGCGTAGGCCAGCTTTATCGAGTCTATGTAGCCGGCTCCCAGGATGTGGAACAGTTCACCTAAGTAGTAGCTCAACGGGGCGTAGTAGTTGAGCACTGGGTACCCGTAGCCGAAGCCGAGGTTGGGCAGCCAGCGAGGGTAGAGGACGCCGCCGCGGATGGCCCAGTCGAGGTCCACGAGGCGGTACAGGTGATGTAGCCCGTCGTGAGAGCTGAGGTAGCTGGGTCCCACGAGAGGCCAAAGCACGGGCAGTGAAAGGCCTAATACAATCAGATAGCCCCAGTCAAACCTCGGGGCTCTGATGAATCTGCTCACATCGCCATCCTGGAGCGCGCAAAGGGGACAATCATCTACCTTTCCCCCTCTGCTGGACTATTAGCGGGGCTCGCAGATTGTACCACAGCTTCCGGGCAGTCACAAAAGCAAGGTGGACTCTTCACGAGTCCGATTCCACTGGGACGGGCGACCGTGCGGGGATGATCCTGGGAGGCGTGGCGATGCTGCTGTTTGTTATCTGGATGGGATAGCTGTTGCGTGCGCAGATTCGGGCACAGGACCTAGGGGCAGCCTAGCCCCCACTACTGTTCACTGGGCCGTGGGTCATCGAGGGGCACCAGCTTGCGCTTGAGAGCGTAGAGGGCAGCCTGGGTGCGGTGGGCAAGGTGCAACTTGGAGAGGATGTTGCTGACGTGGCTCTTCACGGTGCCTTCTGCAATGGTGAGCTCGTCCGCAATCTCCCTGTTACTCAATCCCCGGGCGATCAGGCGCAGCACCTCGACCTCTCGCTCCGTGAGGTGTGCCAGCGGGTCTTCGCTGGCCCGATCCACTCCCCGGACCAGCCGTGCGGCGACTGCGGGATGCAGCGTGGCGTGACCTCGTACGGCCGCGCGAATGGCGCTTGCCAGTTCTTCCGGTTCGACATCCTTGAGCAGGTATCCTAGCGCTCCGGCCTGCATGGCAGGCAACAGAAACTCATCCTCCGTGTAGCTCGTCAGCACAATGATACGCGTGGCAGGGCTGAGGCCAACGATCTCGTCGATGGCCTCCACGCCGCCCATCTCAGGCATGAGCAAATCCATCAGGATCACGTCGGGCACGTGCTCGCGCACCAGTTGGACCGCCTGCACGCCGTTCTCGGCCTCGCCGACAACCTCGATGTCGGCCTGAATCTCGAGGAAACCCCGCAAGCCATTGCGCACCACGGGGTGATCGTCAGCAATGATGACGCGAATGGGATCAGCCACTGGGCTTATCCTTGCCGGTGTCAGCGGGGTGCGGGAGGCTGGCAACGAGTCGAGTGCCCCTGCCTGGGGCCGCGTCTACGGTGAGCTCTCCGCCCAGCGCAGCGAGTCGCTCTCGCATCCCTTGCAGGCCCATGGTGGGCCCACTCTGATTCGAGCCTGGATCAAATCCCTTGCCATCATCGGCCACCTGGAGAACTACGGCTTCAGGCGTGGCTTCCAGCTCGACTGTGACCCGGGTGGCGTCCGCGTGGCGCGCCACGTTGGTCAGCGCTTCTTGGGCTACGCGGAAGAGCGCTTGCTCCTGTGCCAAGGGCAGTGAAACCTCAGCGGGAGTATGCCATTGAACCGTGACCCCCTCCCGCTCCTCGAAAGTAGCTACGTAATCCGTCAACGCAGGGACCAGGCCGCGCTCGTCGAGGCCGGCAGGGCGCAATTCGTTGAGCAGGGCCATCAGCTCGGCCTGCGCCTGGCGGCTAAGATTCCTGGCTTCCAGCAGCTTGGCGCGAGCGCCCGCCGGGTCATCTTCCAGCAGATTGAGCGCCGCTGCTGTGGCCAGGTTGACGCCGAAGAGATACTGCTTGACGCCATCGTGCAGCTCGCGGGCCAGCCGATGGCGTTCCTCCAGGGCAGCGAGCCTCTGTGCTTTGAGCGCCAGTTGAGCGTTGTGATCGGCCAGTTCGCGTAGCTCGGTTGTGTCGGCCTCAAGCTGCCCGGCCATCGCATTGAACTGCCTAGCGAGTTGCCCGATTTCGTCTCCAGAGGTGTCATGCACCCGGCGGCCGAGGTCTCCTCCAGCCAATGCATTGCTGGCTTCGGTGAGGCGGCGCAGGCGGCGCGTGAAACCGAAGGCGGTCACGAAGCCGAAGACGAGACCCAGCGGGATCATGCACGGCAGCAGCAACGCATTTGCTGCCAGCAATGGCGCCCTCAGGCGGCTCAGCAATGACTGGCTTGCATCCGGCACCGGCTCTCGGTAGTATACGGCCCCTAACCGGCGCCCCTCATGGTCAGCAACGGGTATGGCCGCGACGAATACGTGCGGCTCCTCCGCCAGGCGGCTGGCGATGACGCCCTCTGCCAGGGCTTGTGCTACCAACGTCTCGGCTTCAGGCAGGCCCGGCTCGATGAAGAGGCTATCCATGGGATAGCGTTGAGGCTGGTTGCTGACCAGTACGCGGCCCTGTGCCCCAACTATGACGCGGGCCTCCGTATCCCAATGAGGCAGGTCGCCGCGCATCAAGGCCTCTCTGACGATAGACTGGACGTTCAGCGGCCTATCCAGCGCGCGTGCCAGTTGTGCCGGTGAATCCGACGTCCACGGGTCGGTGGCCAACTGGGCCAGGTGCTCAGCGCGATCGAGAGCGGATTCGCTCGTCCAGGTGGCGGTCATTCGTGTGTCGAGCCAGTGGGCCGCCAGGATGACCAGACCCTCGACGACCAACACCGTGACCAGAATCACGACCACATACGAAGCGGCCAACTTCCATTGGAGGCTGGAGAACCGTCTAAGGATAGACATCGTTCACGTCGACTTTTGCGATGGCAGTGGCCCGAAAGAGGGAGGCGAATCACCGTGTACTCACTGCATGAGCCACGACATGGCCTAGCTCGTCCTTGGCCCAACTGTACACCAGAGCCGGCAGCCAGTCAACTCATCAAACGCTCAGTATAGCCAGGAGCGAGTTCCAAGTGGCCTAGGTGCGTTCCAGCCTGGCAGCTTCGAGGAAGACACTAAGCGCCACCTCGCCTACGCAGCGTGCCTGGCAAGAGCTGTGTACATTTGCGGCAGAGCGTATGTCTAGCGGTGGCGGCGGAGGGCTGCGAAGAGCAGGTCTTCACAACCGTGGCACATTGTGCTCCCACCACGTCAGGATAGAGCCCTCCGACGGCTCGCTCTCGGACCAGGGCCACCAATCGGGCGGCCAGAGTTCATCCGCGTCGAAGTGGAAATGGAAGTGAGTCCCTGGCTCACTCGACCCAGAGTAGCCGTAACCTGTGATCCCCAGGTACGCTGTGCCTTCCTCGTCGGGATGCTCTCCCAATGTGATGCTGATTTCGCGCTCTTCGCCATCGCGCAACACCGATAGGGTCAGGTCATCGCCTGGTTCGCCAGCACGCACCGCTTCGCGCAGGATGTCGAAGTCGCTCACCTCCTCGCCATCCACGTCCAGGATGATATCGCCGGTGCTCAATCCAGCCTCTTCAGCGGGACTGTTCGCAGCGACGCGTATCACCAAGAGGCCGCGAGGCAGTATCTCCACACCGGGCACCACGGGAAAGCCTTCTAGGTGTGGGAGAAGCGGCACCCTCCCCTCGCCCTTCCGCAAGAAGCCGATGCCCCGAGGGAAGGGCGTCACTCTAACACCCAGGTACGCCGCGCCTTCTTCATCAGGATCCTCGTCCAGAGTGGCCGTGAGAGTTCTCTCCTCGCCTTCACGTTCGATCTGCAACTCCACGGTGTCGCCTACATCGTGTGCTCGGATGAGCTCTCGCAGCGTATCCTGAGGGCTCACCTCTTCATCATCCACCGCCAGAATGATGTCGCCCTCCTGCAGACCGGCTTCCTCTGCGGGGCTACCCTCCTGGACGACGATGACCAACGCACCCTGGTTCCAGGCATCGAGGCCTGGAATAAGGAAGGGTGTGGGCCCTGGGACCCTGACAGTCAGTGGCACGCGGCAGGGCAGCACGCCCAGGTAGGCGCAAGCCCCGCTGCAAGAAATCCCCCGCGTCCCCAGGGTCACAGAGACGTCCACAGTCTCGTCGCAGCGCTTCAGGGTGAGGGTCACGGTATCGCCGGGCGAGCGCTCAGAGAGGAGCTTTTGTAGGTGGCCTGCGCCATCGATTTCCTCACCATCAAAGGCCACGATGATATCGCCGCGGCTGATGCCGGCCTCTTCAGCGGGCGAGTCTTCGTCCACGCCAGCCACCAGTATTCCCTCTTCCGCTTCTGCGGTGGTGCGCACCGCAGCCCATACTTTGGGGACTACCGAGCCAGACTGGGAGTACAGTCGCCAGCCTGCCAGTGCCCCAGCCGCTATGAGGCACAATCCCACCGCCAAGGTTACGGTCACGCCCAAACCCACCGCTAACGCTTTTCGTTTGGTCATGGTTTCCCTCCTAATCGCTCTGATTGGTGTCCCTATGGAGACTCTTTCGCTTCGCGTGTAGCGGCCTCGGGAGGACAGGCTAAGCCTGTCTCCCTTCAACCCCCCGTGAAGTAGTATAGCAGTGAGGAAGACGGTTGGGAACCGCCAAAGGGAGGATTCCAAAGTAAGCTTTAGTCGGAGATGGTCTCGGAGCCTCCGCTGTGAGGACAACCCACGAGCAGTCGGTGAGAGAGGACCGGCGCTGGGACTGCTGCACGGGCCGGTCGTCCGGGTGCGGCGCGCGTGTTTCTGGCTGGCAGCCGAACGGGACGACCTCGATGGGAAGCACGGCTGCCTGGAAGCCGTGCTGGAGTTGAACCAGGGAAGCCAAGCTGCTCGTGCGCGGTTGGCGGTCTTCTACCAGCAAGAGGCCAGGAGTACCGAGGGCGCGTCGGTTGCCGACAGCGGTTGTTTGTGGTCGAGTACCCTTGAGGCCCCGCTGCTTCAGCACAGATCACCGAAGACGATGGGCACCCTCCGGTACAAACTCCCGCTGAACAGCGAAGCCTCTTGACATCATGCGAAACTCATATTGCGCCGAACATGGCGGAGTGCGTATCGAAGAGCGCGGATCTGTGACGATCAGTGGCATTTGATCACCCTTCGACAAAGGCCTTGCCTCACCCAAGGCCTACTCAAGATGCTTGGATATCTGCCCCTGCAAAGTTGGGATGTACTCCACTCAGGGACTTCCCTTGACAATCCTGCGGCTGTGTTGTACTCTAAGGCACTTAGCTCTCTCCCCTATCGACAAAAGGGCTTGCGGCGACGCCATGCTTTGACGCGCCGAGCAGATTCATGTCCACACGCCACGCGCCTTTGGTCAACCGCTGGATGGCCAAAGGATCAGCGTTTGATCGTCATGATGGGAGGTGGGGTTATGAGATGGTCGCTTGCCCATTGCGCAATGGCGCTTATCATGATTCTGCTGTTGGCCGCGTGTGCCCCGTCGTCCACGCAGGGCCCGACCAGCTGGCTTGATCAGCCGCTCGATGGGGCGAAGCTGCCTGTGGCGCCCCAGGAGATCACGGCCCATGCCTCCGATGCCGACGGCGTGGCCAGCTTCGAATTCTTTGTTGACGGCTCTCTTCTGATCCAGGCGCCGGCAGGGGGAGGCGTGCTGGCCGATACCACAGTGGGGTGGAACCCGAGCGGGCCGGGCGTCTACAACATCAGCGCCAGGGCCACGGACAGCCTGGGCAACACTGGACCCGAGTCCACAGTTGTCGTCACGGTGGGCGAACTGGAGGGTTCCCCCACGCCCTTGCCTACAGAGGAAATCGTCACGCCGGAAGCGCCGTCTCCTTCGCCTACGTCCTCACCGGCTCCGACTGGGACGCCAGTGCCGCCGACGGCGACTCCGGTACCGCCCACAGCCACGCCGGAACCGCCCACTGTCACTCCTACCACTCCACCTCCTCCGACCATCGTCTCTTTCCAGGCAGTTCCGGCCCAGGTCCAGGAGGGAGCATGCCCCACGATCAGTTGGGCGGTGGAGGGCTTCATCAGCGAGGTATGGTTTGACGGAGAGGGTGTGGGCGACCATGATTCGCGGGACAACAGGTGTCCCACCGAGACCACAACCTATACCTTGACCGCCAGGGGACCGGGAGGTGAGGTGAGCAAAAGCCTCACCGTCTCCGTGATCACGGATACCGAGGGGCCCATCATCGACAATGTTGGACAGTCAGGCAATTCTGTCTACTGCTTGACCGCACCCGTGGAGGTAGAGATCAGCGCCAGGGTCCGCGACCCATCCGGTGTCAGGTCGGTCGAATTGTATTGCACCCTGTCCGACGACGGAGACGAGGAATGGTGCGGAGGTTTTTCGAGGAACGGCAACGACTGGAGCGTGACCTATATCCCGCTCGAGCACGCTATCTGCGATGGGACGATGGAGTACCGCATCAGAGCCACGGACGATTCCGCTCGAGGCAACGTGTCCTGGTGGGGTACCGGCTCCTTCTATATCGCCAACTACTGAACGGGGTGGTGTGGTGCGGACCGCAAGCGTCTGGGACAAGTGCGTAGGGTAAAGGAGGATCGCTATGAACAAGCGTCGCGGCTGCGGGATACCGATCGCTGTCACTCTCTCTGTTCTTGCGACTCTGGCCTGCGTTGTGCTGGGCGGCTTCGCTGTTCGCTACATTCGGCAGCAGCAGTTGCTAGCACAATCTGAGCCGCCGAGCGTTACCATTACCTACCCGGCTTCCGGGACATCAACCCTGGCGGGGAGTTACCTCCCCGTTTCGGCCACCGCCTTCGGAGGCGTTCCCATAAGGCGGGCCGAACTGTGGCTTGATGGTCAGCTCATCGACACACAGGAGAGCCGCCTCGCTGAGGGCATCTCCCCCTTCTACGTCTCTTTCGACCTGAATGTGCCCCAGGGTTTGCACACGCTTTGGGTGCGCGCGGTGGACGCCACGGGTCTCATGGGGGATAGCTGGCCGGTGAACGTCGGGGGGGTGAAAAGACCGAGCGCCGATGAGCCTGCGCGGCTGGTGACCGTACAGGAAGGCGATACGCTGGAGGATATCGCTGCAGCTTACAATGCCGACCCGGACACCGTGCGGCAGTTGAACCCTGGCTTGGGTGATCAAGAGCCACCTGTAGGCAGCGAGGTGGTGCTGCCTCCTCCGCAGTCCAAAGCGGCACCCGGGCCTGAGGGTCCGCCCGTCGGCCCGACACTGCCACCCGGTGAAGATCAGCCTCCAGGCAGCAAACCCCTGGCTCCGCCAACCGGAACCAGGCTTGGCGCGCTCAGCCCAGTGGTGGGCATCACCATCGGCTCTCTCGACATCTTGCAGGAGGGCTCGCCCCCCGCGGCACCGACCGATCTTCAGGCCGAGGTGACGGGCTGCAACATACGGCTGCGCTGGAACGACAACGCCGACAACGAAGGGCGCTACGAGGTGTGGTATCTGTGGAACCTCAGTCAGGATCCGCGAGTGATCGCCGAGCTGGAGCCGGCAGCCGGAGGGCAAGCCTGGTTCGAGTTCCCCGCGCCGGACTGGGGAGCCTTCATTTTCTGGGTGGAGGCGGTCAACTCCTGGGGAAGGCAGCCCAGCAACAAGGCTGGGGCGCTGGTCGTTGAGGGGGATTGTCCTCAAACCCTGGCTACGCACTTGCAGGTAGAGGCCCTGGATATGTCCGTGCCCGCCGGCTATGATGAAGTCTATTGTTACCTGTCCTTTGAGGGCGCCCCTCATGTCCGTGTGCCCGACGCCGGCGGCAACTTCTTCAACGACTTTGTACAGTCGGCGTTATGGGGGGACAACTTCCCTCTGTCGCCTAGCGGTGATGGGAGGCTGGTGGTTCCCATTCCCGCAGACGAGTCGCTGGAAGTAGAGGGGGAATGCTGGGGGTGGTCAGGGGGTAAGCTCAGCGAGATCGGGCCATTGAGTGGCGAGTATCCACGGCAGACCTGGGATGGGGCCAGGCGGAGCTTGGCAGGGGACGGGCTCGAGATTGGCGTGGCCATCCAGCCTCTGGCGGGAGCGCTGGACACCAGTGGCCTGATGACTACCTTCAGCTACGAAGATCCGATGATGCCTGTTCCTTATGATGTGTTCGAAGACATGGTCCGTTCGTGGCGTCCGATTGATCCACTGACGCGGTCGCTCAGTTGGAAGTGGGATGGAGATCCAAACAAGATCTCCGGCTTCCAGATTCTGCTCAACGGGGTGCCGTACAATACAGGCGGCGGCTGGTCGCTGGTGGGTCCCACGGACCGATCGGCTCTGGTGAAACTGCCGCACGAGTGTGGGGGGCGCATCAGTTGGCAGGTTCGCGCCGTTGCGGGGCAGGCGCAGTCCAACTTGAGCGCTCTAACGCCGGACAACGACTACGATCTGCCGCAGTGCCCTGAGTACGCCATGGTCACGTTCCATTCCATCGAGTTCGACGATTGCGATGACCTGGACCCTGCCTGGCTTTTGGCACTGAACGGACAAACCAAGCAGTTCTACGAGAGTTGCGATACAGGGTTGGGCACCCTCTGCATGCGCAAGGGGCCTCATTTTGAGGACGACTGCGGGCCCCATTTCTTTGCGTCCTTAGGTCAGGGCATGGACCCGCATCCCGACACATTGGTTGCCCCCATTACTTTGGGCGAGATCCATGTCGAGACCAAGGCTGTCGTCTGGGACGTATTCAGTGGCGACACCGTTGCTGCCCACTGGCAGCCGTGGGACTTCTCCTCGCTTGAGGAGGCTCAGCAGGAAGTGGGCTGCGGAAAGGACGTCTGCGATTGGTTGTTTGGGCCCACGCTCTGCTACACGCTCTACATTTTCCCGCAGCCCGAGGGTTCGAATTGCCCCGTAGCGCGGCCTGCATACATTCCCTAGTAGTGCGCCGGACGAGGCTGTCCCTTCACGTCTTCCAGTCGGGTGCCTGGCATGTTCCATTGCCCTGGCGTCGAGCTGACTGGCCATAGTCGAGAGGTGCCTGTCATCGTTGGAGCGCTCCTCGGGCACGGCATGCATCACGCCACTCGTGCGCCCCGCCTAGTTCTGGCTGGCAGCTGAACCGGACGACTGCGATGAGAAAGAAGCACCGCCGCCCGGAAGCCGTGCTGGACTTGAAGCGCGAAAGCCAGGCTGCTTGTGCTGCACCGGCGCTATTGCATCAGCGAGACAGTGCCTCTGGTGGGGTGACATCAATTGCTGACCATGACCGTCGGTGCTAGGATAGCCGTGAGGCTCCGCTATCATATTCCTCTGAGGTAGAGAGTCGAGGATACATTCTTGCCTCGACAAGCCGGGCCTTGTTTCACCACCAACGAACCTGCGCCGAAACAAGAATAGGCCATCCCGCGAGAGGACAGCCCTCGAGGCCTATGCCCCTGACCGGAGTCCGGCACCCCAACGCCCGCATGAGGATGAAGTTGACGCTGGCTGC
>JABAOC010002271.1_pt3 | contig 35509 bp, 31 predicted proteins | sample 7062161 | NCBI WGS metagenome assembly JABAOC01 (sample SAMN14538625, study PRJNA623070) | marine sediment metagenome | biome: marine biome [ENVO:00000428]; feature: marine pelagic biome [ENVO:01000023]; material: deep marine sediment [ENVO:00002113] | place: India: Gulf of Khambhat ... | reverse complement strand
TTCATGTACTCTTGGCGGATAAATCGTGAGTATTACCACGATAAATAATCCTAGAAATGACAGTAGGATCAAATATGTCATGCCGAAGTTGCGAGATAAGTTCTGAGACATTACTGATCGCTACTCAAAACAACTTTCTAAACTGGTTTACAATACCTTGCTCAGCCATGTACCAATAGGTTCTTCGCTTTAGCTCTTTTCTTGCAAAAAGTCCCCGGACCCTTCTACTCCAAGAACCGAAAAAGCTTCGATAGCAATGGTAAAGTTCTTCTTGCACTTCTTCTCTCGACAGAGTCTCCGTAGGCATGATTGCATGAACCATATCATAGTTCGCCCAATTCAAATCTTCAATCCACCCGTTCCGCTTAGCCTTCTCAAAAATCTCAGTCCCAGGAAAAGGAGTAAGAATCGCAAAAATCGCTAAGTCAGGGTCTAAATCATTTGCAAACTCCCTTAAACTCTCTATAGACTCAGCCGAATCTTTCCGTTCCCCAATAATGAACATTCCTTGCGCAAATATGTCGTTTTTTCTTAACAATTCAACTGTCTCCCTAGCCTGTTCTGGATTCGTTTTTTTGTTAAAAGTCTTGAGAGTGGATGGTCTGTGGCTTTCTACTCCTAAGAGAACCCAGCGGAGGCCAGATTTTCTCAGCTTCGGCAAAAGGTTACGATGCTTTACAACATCGTCACATCTGACCTGCATAAACCACATCATGTCATCTGAAAAGCCTCGCCGAATAAGCTCATCACTTAGAGTCCTCGCACGTTCGCCCAAACCGAAATTATCGTCAGTTAGCCATAGAAATCTGCTCCCATAATTTTCGTAGCAAAACTCAAATTCGTCAGCGATCCGATTTGGCGACTTTGCCCTACATTTCCCTCCCCAGTGCCTCCATTGAGTGCAGAAGGTGCAACGGTGTGGACAACCCCTCGATCCCTCAATCAAGGCATATCTCGTTTTGGGTCCTGCCATTGCGGTGAAATGATATTCGTGAATTACATCCTCAACAAAATGATACCCAGGGTAGGGCAGTTCATCCAGATCCAGGATCAACGGTCGTGGTTGGTTGTGCAAAATCTTTCCGTGGTGCCTGAAGGAAATCCCGTTTATTTGTGCAAATGACTTGTTTCCAGTGAAAGCTTGGACCAAATCCACAAAAGTTTGCTCCCCTTCTCCACGCACAATAACATCGATCTCGGGATAATCCTCTAGACTCTCATTAGCCATAACTGTAAAGTGTTGCCCACCAGCAATAGTTAGAACATCTGGTTTTACTTTTTTCGCTGTTTCCAAAGTTCGGACGGCAACGTAAGTATTACATGTGGCTAGGGCGCTCGAAGCGACAATATCGGGGTCAAAATTTTCAATATGCCTTTCTAGTCCTTCCCAATCTAAACGGCTAGCATTGCAATCTAACACATCGATATCTACGTCCTTGCATTTTCTTTCGAGGAAAGCCGCAAGTTGAAGAATTCCAAATGGAGGTGGAAGATACTCTCCCATGACAAACCAATAATCCTTCGGAGGTTCTACGAATAGCACTTTCACTTGAGCCAACTCGATAAGTTATGAGTCATTATCTTAAATCGATTGCTTTACTGGTTATAAATTCGTTCATCGGTATAGATATAAAAGTTAAGAATTAACGTGGAAATCACCAATATTTAATAAGACAATTACCAAATACCTCTTGATTACTCTGGAGAAAGGTAATTGATGTCTCGATATGAAAGGCGACGTGAGGAACAGGACAAACTTAGCTTTGCTTCCCTTGGATTCTGTATCTTGCTTGTCGGCGTGATTTTGATAATTACGCCAAATCTCTTCCAAAAGGTTATTGACTTTTTCAGTGACTTCGAGATAGCGGAGATCTCACAAAACATTTTTTTGCCTGCTCCGGTACACTATCATCCAGTAGTTTATTCAAGTTTTGCGCGATTTTGTTTTGTATTTGGTCTGTTTCAGATAGTTATTTTGGTTTTGAGGTTCCTTTTTAGAGACCCTCTAGGTCGGGTGGCTGGGACATTTTCGGGTATAGTTTTTTGGTTGGGTGCTGGTTTCTTTTCGAACCTGTTGGCTGCCGACGCCATAGAGTGGTTCGGTTTTCTTGGTTGGTTAATTGTGTTTGGAGGGCTCTCACTTGTTGTTAGGAGCCTTTTGGTGTTGCTGGTCAAAGTTGGACTCCGAAAATTGTGAAATCGAGAATTAACAACCTCAAAGCATATAGGCAATTCATTTCTTGCTGCCTGTGTCCGTTAGTCTCTTTTGTCCAGCACCAGTTAACTTCCAAATGCAAGACCTTTTGCCCTTACGAGTCAGGATGTTTTCATCTTCGAGAAGATGAAGGTGATAAAGAACCGAAGCGTAGCTCAAACCTGTTTCTTGCGCAAGTTTTTTGGCATTACTCGTATCCTTCTCAAGTGTCAAGATTATCTGCGTCCTAGACAACAAGCCCCGTTGAACATTTCTCTTCCGAGATAAGAAAGCCTTAGGATGGTAGGCTATTTTAAACATAATCCTTCAAAACAAATTAGTCTTTGCCACAAAAAAGGTTTCCAGTAGTTTAATCATGTGACGAAATCTGCGAGGCTGATTTGTCTAGGTTTATTACCTTCGAATAAGGATCTAATTTCTTCTTCAACCAAGAAAAGCCGTTGCGCGTAATAATCAGAGAGACCATACTTCTGAATGAGTTGATGTGCCGCTTTTAAGTATTTTTCAATCCCTCCACGGTAAACGGTTAGGATTACAGTGCCTCCACAGTCTGGACACTTGCCACGTAGAGGCAGCCTCCTGAACCGTTTGTTGCAGGATTTGCATCGAAAGTTTTGGGTAGTGAACGCTCTTAGGTTACCAGCTATATCTCGAATGAAGTGGGTAGTCAGAACTTTCTTTGCAACCTTCTCAACGTCGACAGCTTCGATCTTTTCGGCCAATGTAAGCTGACTGCGTAACTTGTCAATCATCCGTCCTAATTTCTTGTAAACGCTCTCATCGTTGCCCATGTTGATGTCTGAAACAGGAATCGTGTACCTGAAGCCCTCAAACTGCGCGGTTGTGTTTAATCGATGTTCAATGAGGTCTATAAGGTCGCACATTTTCTGAGGAGCTGCCTTTTGCCAAGTTTTTTCATAAAAAAGGGATGGGTATTTTGCTGCCACATCGACTTCATGGGCTTGCCGCTGCACTTCCACTGGATTCACGACGGGGATGATGAAAAGAGGAGCATCCATTATTCCCCCTATCTGAGCGGGCAGATAAACTTTAGAGAAGTTCAAGATCGTGTCTAAAGCCAGCATTAATGTGTCTTCATCGCCGTCGCAGTCTCTGCGTTTCGCTGAATGCCATAGAGGATGAGCATAGCAAACGTTTAGACGAGTAAAGCCGACAATTCTCCCGAGGATGCCCACTGAAGTGTGGGGTGCCAAACCCACAACGAGATGCCCAACTAGATCAATAACTCGCTTAACCTTGTAGTAAGGAGGAAGCTCATACACTTTTTCCAGAAGCTCGTCCAGAAAGTTGGCAACGCGAACAAAGTATGCTGCGCTCTTCAGCGGAATAATCACGTCCTGCACTTTAAGCTCGCATACTTGACTAGAATTGGTCAAGTTGTTTCCATCGCAGTCACAGTAATAGTCAAGTTGCCGAAGCTTTTTTACAGGCACGCCAATCTCTGTAGCCTTAAAATGTGTCAGTGGAGCGTTTGTGACGTCGAACCGTATTGTTCCATCCTTGAATACAGACAGATCATGCTTCGCTCGCAGTATCCCCTTTTCAAGGATTTCTACCGTCTTTGTTTCATTCGTTAAACCCTTCACACCCTTTACAAGTTCAGGGATAGGTAGATTCAGCTTTCTACAGGCCTCATTCATTAACTCTTTAAGATTCACCAATTGTTTCTCGTAACTTCTCGTTGGAACTCTGCAAATCGGACAGAAACTCTCCTTTAGGATCCTTCCGCATTTGGAACAGAATTTCTCTAAAACGGTTTCGGCGCCACACCGTGGACATTTTATCTTTGTAGTTAACTCGTTACACTCACAACAACGACGCCTAACGAGGTCAACTTCTATCGAAACTTTGTTTAATGCCATTCCAAGGTTTCGTCGAGAGCCACCAGCCAATCCTACAGGAAATAGAACGTGAACGAGGGGCCGCATTTCTCGTCTCTTAGCTTTTTCTGGACGTCCCATTCTTGCACCGAGAAATGTAGGGGCCTTTTTTCTAAAAGAGATGCCAGTGAGATGCTGCATTATTTCAAAAACGGTTTTTGGGCGAGTTGACATTCTTTTGGGAGCGTGCAACCCAAGGCAAAAAGCGAAGATTTGCGCTTCATTGTTTTCTATCTTGATTTTGTTTTGGACGATTTGATGGGGAACGCAAATTCTTTCTAGCAAAGTTTTTATGGCTTTGTTCTTCGTGCCAGTTATTTCTGTGACAACACTGTCTTCAATTTGTCTTTCGGAATTAAAGAGCCATTTCCGTAATGTTTGAAACTCTTCCGAGGAAATGTTGGACCAAAAAAAGGTGAAAAAAGGATGAAGAGGTACCTTGAACGTGGAAGACAACGCTATCGCTTCCTTGGCGTTTGGTTTGTTTTTGAAAGGGTCGTTTAATATGCGTTCGAGACGGAAGGCGGAAATCTCGACGGCTTCAGCAGCCTTTTCCAGACTGTCGTTAAAATTTTGTTGGATGACTGCGTGAAGCTCTTCACGCCACCATTCCTCAGTGAAACCAGAAGGAAGCAGAGGTTTGTTAGTGTATAAAAAGTCGCCAAACCCTATTAGAATATCTCCAAGAAATAGAATTTTTGCAATCATGTTTTTGATCTCTTTAAAATTTTGAACCGAAACACGAATAACAGAGCCATTGTTTAAACAAACAATCGGAGGCTCTATCGTATCCACAGGAACTACAACTCCAGCTTTTCCAGGCCCTTCTATTCGCAATTGCGTTCCTGCGGCAAGAAAGCTTTGTAAAACCATCATGGTTGCGGGGTGTATACCCACTGCTGCAAGACCTGTGTTCCTTGCTCTCCCGTAGCGAAGCCGGAAGCCTCCGGATGTAGACGGAAATGAAAAAATTGGACGGCCGGCTATAACGTCTTCCATAAACCCAGCGTTCCTTTTTTCCTCGATTTCCCTTATTCTTCTTAACCAATCCCATCCATCGATTCCCAGTTTTTCAACGATTGTCCACACTTTCGCGGATCGTCCCACGATCCCATCGTTGACAACTCGAAGAGCCCCGCCTCGAATTCGGTTTGTTTCAATTCGAGCTAAGTTACGGAAGGATGAAACCTCGATTGGGTCAGATTCTGTGCCGGTAACTTCCACGGGAATAAATTGAACAGCCCTTCTCAATTCCTCGTCTGAAACATGATACTGAAATCTAGCCACCGCCCGCTCAAATAATCTCACTTCTTCTATGAAACGCCTAACTTCCTCTTCGATTGGTTTATAACGGTCCAACCCGAGCAGGCGGCGAATAAAATCTCCAATTACTAAGGTTAAGGCTTGCTCAGTGCCGCCTGCAGAGCGTATTGGGCCAGCGTAGTAAATTGCGAGATATTTCGTTCGATCAGGGTTGGACTTGATGGCTACTCGCGCCACACCCTGCAGGGGGGCGGCAGTAATTCCTTCGGTTAATATAGCGAGGGCAGTTCTTATCGCTTGCTCGGCGGCTTCGCTTGCATCCATGTGTCCGAACTTTCCATAGACGATTTGCTCAGCAATTTTGAAAGCAAGTTCTTCTCGAGGTAACTTTTTGCTCAAATCTCGTATACTTTCAGCAACTCCGGGAGGACCAACAAGTCCTTCGACGAGTTCGGCTAAATCCTTCGCTACTTCAGGCTCAGGATTGAGGGTAGGATCTAGCCCCTTCTCTCTCGCCTTTCTTGCAATAGCATATACGCTTTCGAGGTTTTCTTCTAAACTAGCTGCGTATTGCTGATACTCTTTGCTCATTTCGATATCCAAAATCGTCCTCCTTCACCACGAGTCTCGGAAGCGGATATTGAGTCTTTCTGACACAAAATAGATAAAAACAGAAGAAAGCTCTTCGTAAATTACAAGTACAATGGAAGTTAACAGAGTTCCTGTTTCAGATCTTCTCGCGTATCATCTCATGGACGTTTAATACTTTTCACCAGTTCTCTGATTTTGTCTTTCGTTCCATACTCTTCTAAAACATTGCCTGTTACAACTATGTTTGCTCCAGCCTCAACAACCGCTTTCGCTTGTTCACTAGTTTTTATACCGCCGCCTACAATTAAGGGAAGATCGACTATGTTCTTAACCATTCTTATCATTTCGCTGGGCACAGGTTGTTTGGCACCGGATCCTGCTTCTAGGTAAACGAAGCGCATGCCAAAATACTGTGCTACTAAGGCATGGGCAACGGCAAGTTCAGGTTTGTTGTATGGAATTGGTACAGCCTTTCCTACGACGCTGGCCGCACTTCCCTCTCCCACAATTATGTAGCCAAGGGGAATAGGTTCCAAACCGAATTTTTTGATGACGGGCGCACCCAAAACATGGGCACCTATGATAAAGTAGGGATCTGAAGAATTGAGGAGTGACATGAACCATATTGCGTCAGCGTACTTGCTAATGCCGGTTACGTTGTTGGGAAAAAGAATTACAGGAATATTCACTGTCTTTTTTACGGCTTTTACAACACTGTCCAGATGGGAAGTTGAAACAATGGTTGATCCTCCAATCATTATAGCTGCTGTTTGGCAAGATTCCGCCTCATGAACTATGTTGGACGCGGCGGAGGGATTTACCTTTTCGGGATCGATGAGTGTAATGTGTATAGCCCCTTCTTTCCCAATCTTTTCTAGCAGGTATTTTTCCACTTGTCCAACCATATACGATACCACTAGGTACTAGTTGTTCTTGAGTAAAATTTGTCGGTGAATTGACAGTATATGTCGATCTCTCGAAAAGCGGGTCTAGTGGATAGTTCATCTGTTAAGTCGCAACTTCCACACCGCACTATTGCGCGTTCTCGATTTGGTAATATCTCAACCCTAATTGCTTCTTTTCCACATTTGGGGCATAGGTAAACCTTGGGCAACCGCGTTTTAGGGATTCGAACTACTTTTCTTCGCCTTCTACCCATGTCAAGTCCTCTGTTACGAATATAATATTTAGAGCTACTACTTTAATCGCACGTCTCCAAGTACATCGTAATTGCTTAAATATTTGTCCGAAACGTGGTTTCTGACGAAATTAGGGATGAAGGAAAAATGCGAGTTATTAAAAAGGGGACTCGATAGTAGAGATGCATGGTGACCACGTTGAAATTGACGAGCGGCATCTTAAAACTGGACTCGCCATCAGTTGAAAATAGTATCACGCGGTTTGTCAAAGATTACGTAGAGAAATGCGGAGCGGCGGGGGTAGTTTTAGGTGCATCCGGTGGACTTGACAGTTCTACAACGGCTGCTCTCGCCGCCCTTTCTTTGGGAGGCCGTAAGGTACTAGGCATCGCAATGCCTGAAGAAGAAACGTACGATGCCACAGAGATTCAACATGCAAAACTTCTTGCAAAGAAATTCGGTTTCAATCTGCAGATAGTTGACATTTCCCCTACATTAAAAGCGTGCTTCCAATCTCTTCCAATTTATGAACCCGCAGACAAACTTAGCAAGGGAAACGTAAAAGCGAGAATTCGAATGGTTTACCTTTACTATTACGCCAACAAACTTGGCAGACTAGTGTGCGGCACTTCAGATAAATCTGAAACAATGATGGGATACTTCACAAAGTGGGGAGACGGAGCCGCAGACATCTCACCAATCATGGATCTTTACAAAACTCAAGTTAGGCAACTGGCCCTACATTTGGGTGTTCCCACTGAAATCGTTATGAAACCCCCATCTCCAAAACTTTGGCCAAACCAACTAGCAGAAGAGGAGTTAGGGATCAAGTACGAGACTCTAGATTTAATTCTGTTCGGCCTTGAACATTTTATGAAACCAAAAGAAATCGCCGAGCAACTAGACTTAACTATAAAACTCATTGAGGACGTTAAGAGGCGGTGGTTAGCCACAGAACACAAGCGGCGACTGCCCTTAACGGCGAAACTTGGATACAGAACCGTTGGAAAAGACTTCAGACTTCCCCATAAACCATACTAAGCTTTTTCTAAACCCCCGCAAATTAGAACTAGGAGCGTGACTGTATGCCAGAAAAGGTTAACGTGGCCCTCGCACAAATAAGTTGCAAAGTTGGAGACAAGAAACGCAATATTGACGTTATGAAGAAGAATATCAAACGGGCAAAGGAAAAAGGCGCAAACCTCGTCATTTTCCCAGAACTCTCATTAACCGGCTACTTAACCCGAGACCTCGCATATGAGTTGGCGGAGCCAATTCCAGGCCCTTCCATTCATTCCTTAGAGGAGGTAGCAAAGGAAGATAACATACACATGGTTTTTGGAATGCTGGAACAAAGCGAGAGAGCACACGCCGTCCTATACAATACAGCGGTTTTGTTGGGTCCTGATGGATTCGTCGGTGAGTACCGAAAGATGCACCTGCCAACTCACAGCGTTTTTGAAGAGAAACGGTATTTTCGATTAGGGTATGAGGCTCCAGTTTTCGAGACAGAACTCGGAAAAATGGGGTTGACGATTTGTTATGATATGTTTTTCCCGGAAATATGCCGTCTGCTAAGATTGAAAGGCGCACAATTTATAATCTGCATATCAGCCTCGCCAGCTGTGAGAAGTAGGTTCTTTGAGGTATTTACTGCCGCGAGGGCTCTTGAAAACACCGTTTTTCTAGCTTACGTGAACCTTGTTGGACTTCAAGATGGATTACAATTTTGGGGAGGAAGCAGAATAATAGCCCCCGATGGAAGTATACTTGCAAAAGCCAAGTACGACGAAGAAGATCTAATTACAGGAATCATAGACTACGCAGATTTGGAACGTGCAGAAGCCTTTGTGCCTACTCTTCGAGACTTAAGACCCGAACTGTTCAATTCCTTACGGGAACAAGCTGAAAAACTGTGAGGCGTTTTCATGAATAAAATTTGTACAATTCGCAACGAAGATGTGAATAAGATATTGGTAGGAGTACAGAAAGGTCACAAGCATTTGCGAATCTCTATTAAACTAAAGAATGAACTAGTTCTAATTTTTCAAGAGGCTACTGTAGCAAACATCTTACGAGTCTACACAACCGTGAAGAGGCATGCGAGTATTCGCGCCCAAGAGCTTGAAAAGAGGAAATTAATGGCTGACCTAAGAAAAGATGGGTACGCAGTGCATCAATTACTTGAAACGCCTAAAAAGAACGAGGAGGTGGAGAGAGAACTTAAAGAACTTCTTGAAATGGGGGAGCTCTCTAACTGAATGATATCACAGCTTTGGTTTGTGACAATCACACGTGATCTTTCTGTGATCAGAAGAAATCACATCATCAGCATACCCCAACGTTATTTTTCTAAGTGCGACATAATCCCTACAACATTTCCACACTGGTTCGAGTCACAGGACAAAAAGTGACCGCCTTTCCTCCCCGTGGCGATAGGGACCAAAAATTCCCTGCGAATCTTACAATTCCAACCCAACCGAAAAAATCAAAATAGATTGTATATGAAGAAAGAATAATAAATATTAATGGTCATGATGCCCATGATTGTTTTTGAGAATGTTTTAAAAATAAGACCATTTTTTCTTTCCGATTTTTTATGTAAAAAAGTTTCGGATTTGTATCTTTTCATAATATTGACTTATACAAATGCACATAGCCCTTTGAGTAAGAAACCACAAACCTTTTCTATGTTTGTATACAAAATTGTATCCCTTAGACACTGCTCTGAGGTGGGAATACTGCGCTTGAAGCAGGAGGCGCAAAAATGGTTAATACGTTCTATGGATGACCCGATTGTAAAAACACTAGTGAAAAACAGTAATTTGACTAAAACGCAGTTAGAAACGCTCTTAATTGATGTTTTAGCTGAAAATATATCAGGAAAATTATTAAAATACGACGAAAAAGCCAGATTAAGACTTTCAGCCGTAAGTCGCGGCGCTTTCAACCGAACTTTGAGGCAAGCCAGATGGAACGTTATTCAATCTATCTACACGATTCTCCTTTTAGGATATTTGGGAGTTTTTGAGGACACTCGTCTAGATCTCTATCTAGAGGTAGCAAACAAGTTGCAAGCCTACATGAAAGCGCATAGAGGCCTTAGGAAAAAAGCCACAGATGAACATTTGAGAATTATAAGTGTACTTCATGAAGAATTAAAAACGAGTCTAGAACAATTATCTAGACCAAGAAATATGTCAAAAAATCTGTGATATCACACAAATCACAGCCTTGCAACGGTGAGATTTAACGCATTAATTTCCCCGCATCAGAATGGGAAACTTCACATGATGAACAAACACCACAGTAATTTAAGCTCAAATTTGAGCCCCTTTTAAACAAATAAAGGATCTTTGGCACCGATTAAGTTCGGTACTTGGGGGAAATGTGAACAACGTCAAAGAGAAGTTGTGCCTAGTTGTCCTTTGTAGCCGCATAGTTCTAACGACCAGTGCTGTGACGTGTGATGTCACGATTTCGACTAACGTGTTTTCTCCCATATTCCAACGTAAAATTTAAGTTTGACTATATAATATTGTGATCTGTGATCACACTATGCAGATCACAAGGGATCACACTCGAATCACAGTTTTGCCAAAGCCGTATTCTATACGTCACAACGCTCTTTTCGGTTTTTCTAGCCAGCTAGCGGAGGGGGCTTAGTGTTCACTTATCTTCCTCTAGTAGTTGCAGTAGCCCTATTGCTTTTTACAATTGGTGCGTCTGTTCTATACTATAAACGAATAAGAAGAGTTCACGAAGAATACGAGGAGGCAAAGAACACCGTGAGCGACATCACCATGAGCATCAACAGAGAATTTCAAAGACAAGAGGCGGACCTCCATGCAGTCATCCATAAGATTGGGATACTTTCTTCCGAAAACGAAAAAGTCGTGAGGAATTTAGAAAAATACGACAAGCGATTAGCAACTTTTACAAAAATACTTGAAGATGCCCCCGCAATTGAACAAAAACTGTCTACGCAAATCGAGGAGATGAACAAGAAAGCCGATGACATAAGAGCGACACAGAATAAGCTAATTCAAAGAATTGGGGAAGTTGAAAAACTAAAATATAAAGTTCAAGTGCCTGAAGCCAAAATAGAGGCGGCTATTCCCATAAAAAAGGAAAAAGTTTTGGCTCCGCTAACAGAAACCGAACTGACCGCGCTTGAAACCATCGCCAAAGAGGGTGAAAAAACGGCGCCTGAAATTAGAGAAAAAATAAGGCTTACAAGGGAGCACACTGCTCGGCTAATGAAAAAACTTTATGAAGACGGTTATTTGGAAAGAGACACCCATAAAATGCCCTATACTTACCGCCTGAAGGAAGAAATGCAGAAAATCCTGAAAAAGAGGGAAGCTAAGGCTTAGCCTTCACCCTTCGCAACTAGAGACTCCCCAGCCTGTTTAATTCGCTTCATTTTTTCGTTCATCTCAGAAAGTGGTTTCGACGATGGCAAATCATACTCGACCTTTCCCCGCTCGTCCAAGTAGTCAGGATAGTGAATAACCTTTATCGGAACAGCAAATCGGATTTGCGGTTCTGAGATAATTAATGCTTCTCCGACATCTAGCATTTTTATCTCGGTGTCGCTGTATTCAAGGTAGGGCGTGTTTTGAGTAAGGTAGTCCCTGTCGCGGCGCAATTCGGTTTTCATAATAACCTTGGTCCAAAGCTCTGCAAAGACATTAAGGTTTATTCTCGAAGGCCGGGGAGTCACAGCATTCAGTCCGACTCGATACTTTCGGTAGGTTAGAGCGATGTCGGAGAATATGGTTTTCCGTACTTCAGGATCAAGGAATTCATGAGCTTCTTCAAGCGTTATCAGGAGGGTGGGAAGCTTTTTCCACTCTTCAAAATTCTCTTCCCACTTCCGCTTATATTGATATGCGACATTAGATGCTGTGAGGCAAGTGATGTTTTGCTGTTCTTCAGAACTTAGGCCCGATATATCAATAAGGCATGTGATCCCTTTGCTAATGTTTCGGATTACATCATCAATGAAGTTATAGTTGGAAGGCGGAAAAAGGGTTGGTGAAAGATCAGAAAGCTTACTCATCAACGCCTCAATCACGGTTTTTACTTTATAGTTGATGATTTTGCCAACTCCTATGTATCCTTCTGTCCCATACTCAGCAAGTGATTCCTCTATCCAGCTACTTCCTAGTTTTTCATACAATCTTCTGGCAACTCTAATTTGGGGTTTGCCTATTTCAGGGAAAAGCGTTCGTAATCTCCCAGGATGAAGTGTATACAACCCTATGCATACCTTACCTTCTCTGGCTGAATAATAGCGGACTTTAGTATGGAAAAGCGGGTGATCCCTTAGACCCCTCTGAGGTTCTATGCTCTTTCCTGTCAACAACTGACCAGCAAAGTCAAAAATAAGACCGACCGTTCTGGGGCTGTAATCGATAATACGAGCATTTAGGATAAGTTCCGTGTTGGTCTTTCCTGATCCCGTCATTCCAAACATGCCCATCATCAGAGGTATAGCTTCAATATTTATGCCCACATGACCAAGCACCTGTTCTCCAGAGCGCAAACGTCCGATCTCTAACTCACCTACAAGCTTCAAGGCCGAACAGTCTTCTGCACTGACCGTAAATACCTTGTCTCTATAATCGGGGTTAAAGGTGGGAGCATGTATCTTGCCAAGGCTTCTCTCTAGAAAAAGGATGCCCTCAACACTTCTATATCGAGAGTAGGGACCGAAAGCTTCTTTTCCTTCTGCTTCACGAAGTTGCTCGCCGATTTCAAGGGTAGACTTGCTCTCAGCGTTCACAACTCTGGCGTAAAAGCTTCGTTTACCAGAGGCTATCCTAACTATCTGACCAAAAGAAAGGCTAGTTTCCTTATCTAGGAAAAAGAAAACTTTGTCTCCTTTTACTTCACGGACGAACCCTACCGATTTAGACATGTGAGATCCACTCCCATTCAAATGGGTTTCTTGCGCCATGAAGTTCGTCTGGGAAATTGCATACAAGCTCTTCCAAGTGAAGAATGTCCAACAAACCAGCGTCAGCCCACGTTTCTTCAATCTGGTATTTGTAGTGTAGAAGTTTTGAGTTAGATGGAGTAGAGAAATCGTGAGCAAGCCAAAGGGTAACGGGGTATCCAAGGCATCTTGGATCTTCACAGACGGAAGTTAGTGGGGAAAGTATCCCAGGGACTTCGCCTCCTTCGCGAAGGAGGTATCCCATTATGTCGCAACGAAAAACGCGAGGGCTGTCTTCACATAGTTTAATGATTGCGATATCCCCGTATAGATGTTCGTGCACGTTTGCCTCTTTCACCGGGTGGTAGACCCACACATCATAAGGGGACAATCCATACATCATTGCCATAAAGTCCCGTCCCTTCTCATCGTGTAGTGTCTGCGATTGCTTGCTGATAGCAAGAAGGGTTATTCCCTCTCTTTCGCATTTTTCATATAGAAAAGTGCGGAATTTCCTCTCTCCGCCAAAATGGCTGGCTCCATCCAACAAAAGATAATCAACTTTACCTCCTTCGCGAAGGAGGTCTAAAGCAGTAGCGCTCTCAAGTTCAACTCGTGCGTCCTCTAGAAACCGATAACGGGTCTTCATATCTCCAACCACGGAACGTATTCGTTCCTCATAACCCCAGTCGATATTACGAGCCTTAACGGAAGCATACGCTGTGCGAAGGAGGTACACCCCCCAATTATTGGCTCTTTTCAAGGTTCTAGTTGAGCAGTCTACGGCTAGAAACCGTGCATTACATCCTTTCATCGTTTCTAAAGGTTGTATCTTGGCTCTATCAGGCTTAATGGTTATCTCTAACTCCCGTCCAACCTCACGATAGCCCACTTCACGCCCGTTATCGACGTATTCCTTCAATTTCTTTGACATTTCAGCTAAATCTTTACTTATTTCGCTCATTATGTTCACTCCTCAATAATAGTAAAGGCTATATATCATTCGTTGATAAGACACCCGTTTATCTTTTAAAATTGTCAGTTATTTATTGTCTCTTATAAAACTCGATGCTTTGGATACGTCGGTCACAAGCCTATAACGTCGACGGTTGAACGCTCCGTTTTTACTAAGGCTCCCACGATCTGCCATCCGAGACAAGTAGGTGGAAACTGTGCTCAGGCTGATGGGTTCCTTAAACTCCCCTTCATACGTAGATTGAACATCCCTAGAAGAAAACCAGCCGAATGGAAAGCGTTTCTCAATGACTAAGCGAAGCTTGTCAATTTTTGACAACTTGGATGTAGGGGAATTCCATTCAGGATTACCAGTTGGCACCCCGCCCAGGAGTTCAACGAGATCTAATAAGTGAAGAACCTTTTCTCTCGTCACTTGGCCCTCGAACGTTATGGTATAGCGCTCCCCTTTGCTATTGAAAAGCTCCACTCGCATTTTTCTGGCCGGCATTCCACGCACCTATTATACCATGACCCTTCGCAAGTTAACACTTCACAAGTTATAGAAATTACGGTAGAGAAAGGGCCGATGAAAAACCCGAAAAATCGACGCAAAACGGAAATCAACAAAGAACTGCAGTTTATTAGGTTCACAAAGTTCACTCAAGCCTGATTTTTCAAAACAAAGAATAGACAAGGAATAGCCCCCTTTTTCCAGTAGAAGCCTAGGGGTCGTCTCTCAACTCACAAAGACACATAATAGAGTAAATTTTCAGAGGAATGAAGGTAAAAAGGAGGCATCTAAGAGTCAACTTCACAGGGTCCTACAACAAGTTAACTGTTTAACCCTCAACCATTAATACGGTGTATAAGCGACTCTCGACCATAGGCATCCAGCGTAATATTGTTGATACTTCTGTCTTTTACCCTTGCTTCTCCGTTAAAGTTTACACTCCTACCCCTTTATTTCCATTGGACTCATGAACTAGTGGCTAATGCCTATGCCAACGTTTTAGGTAAAAATTTTTAGGATATACTCTAAAGTCTTTTATGACAATCATTAAGTACATAAAAACCGAAAACCAAGCGGAGACTATTTTTACAAAATAATAATCACAGAACTTTTTTCCGAGACTCACTTCCAGAAGAAACACAGGGGTGTGAGGGAGTAGAGACGCCTGCTGCATCGACAAAAAAGCTTCAATTTCTCTTTGCTGATAGATCGTCCTTTTTCTTTAGGTTTTTTTGTGTGGTATATCTAGTTTTTTGGACGGGAGTTTTTATCTATTGGATTTGAAAAGGAGGCATTACTTCTGCGCGTACCTGTTGGTGACTATTACATGGATGAACTCGACGTGCTTGACGATGTTTTTGAACGATTTCTGAAGGGCACTCACATTTTTAAAGACCGAGAAGTTTTGAGACATGATTATGTTCCCGAAAAGCTTCCACATCGTGAGAGGCAATTGCATTGTTTGGGCGAAATCGTTGTTCCCGTTTTAAAAAGTTCGCGATGCTCCAACGTCTTTATCTACGGTAAAACGGGTACAGGGAAAACGGCAGCTACGAAATACATGTTGAACAGACTTTCTATTAAGGCAAGGGCGTTGGGCGCTCCTGTTGAGGTTTGTTATGTAAACTGTCGCTTAGCTGGCACAGAGTATAGGGTCCTTTCAAGCTTATGTACCGTCTTAGGCGTGAATGTTCCTTTCACGGGTTTAGCTGTGGGAGAAGTTTTTGATAGATTTAAAAAAGGATTGGATTTACGGAAAAATATTTTCATCGTTGTACTTGACGAAATCGACGCGCTGATTAAGGTTCGAGGAGACGTCTTGTTATATGAATTAACGAGGGTAAATGAAACACTTCGTCATGGTAAAACCTCTATAGTGGGGATATCAAACGACCTTCGATTCAAAGAGTTTCTGGATCCTAGAGTTTTGAGTTCCCTAAGCGAGGAGGAAATCGTTTTCAGACCTTACGATGCGGCTGAACTTCAGGATATTCTCTGGGAACGTGCGCAATTAGCCTTTTTTGAAGGTGTACTTCTTGACGGTGCCGTAAGTTTGTGTGCGGCTTTAGCTGCCGCTGAACACGGTGACGCTAGACGAGCATTAGATCTCCTTCGCGTTGCAGGGGAGTTGGCAGAGCGGGAGGGGGCTTCTTATGTTACTGAAGAGCACGTAAGAGAAGCTGAGAAGAGGGTTGAACATGATCGAATTGTAGAAGTTTTGGTCAATCTTCCTTTATACTCAAAATTGGTTTTAGGCAGTGTTTATCTATTGGGTAAGGCAAAAGTTAGCTGCGCCATTACTGGTGACATTTATGAAATTTATTGTGAATTGTGCGATCAGTTTGGCCTTTCCCCTCTGACTCAGAGGCGGGTTAGTGGTCTGATTAACGAATTAGATATGGTCGGCTTGTTGAATGCACGGGTTGTAAGTATGGGAAGATATGGGCGTACAAAAAAAATTCGTTTAGGAATCGGCCGCAGTCTTGTTAGAGAAGTATTCACAAACGATGATCGGCTCGGGCGTTTAATTGACTATGTGCCCAAATGTTTTGCAGGAGTTGCGGGTAGTAGGCGTTGAAGATCGGGGAAGGGAGACGGCAAAACGATAAGGCCACGCTATTCAGAAACCCCCTTTTGTTTGTGTTTTACTGAGAGAAACCGGTTAAGCGCCTTTCAAGCGGGTATGACAATTCTCGATAGTTTGGACGCTACAGAGAAACTAACCGCAACATTGCGTCGACGATCTTTTAACTCTATTATCTTGACGGACGTACCTTTTTGCGGTCGTGACTTTGGTGGATCCAACGATTATTTTCTATGCATTCAGGAAGCCGGTGATTGTAATTTCAAGAACAAAACCAAACAAGGGCGTGGTAAAAACGTCTTTCGTCGGCATTTTAAGGACTGGTGGATTCGCTAGGAGCTGTTTGAGAGAGGTAGTTCCATTTATGAAAGGGGTTCGATGCCGCTGAGCCTTGCGTTTATGTAGAGGGCGTTGGCGCCGAACTGGAATGGGTAAGCAAGGTGATCCGTGCGGCATCCGTTTGTTGCCGGGGTCCTCCGCCCATAAGAGTGGTTAAACTTATTGCTTGTAGGCTCACTAGGACGTGGCAAAATTGAAGGCGGAAACCTGCATTGTTTGGAGGTTCACGATTGGGGCAATTCCAGGCGTCGGAACAAGCCCCATGTTCTTTTGATATTCTGTTTGTTCCTGCCAAGCACCTGAGTTTACCATAAGTGTTCCTCTGTATGTGTCGCATTTCATTACATGTACGTGGCCAGCGTGAAAAATGTCTGGCACTCTTTCTATTACTGTGAAGTCTCGCTTTTCCGGGGCAATGGGAGTCCTTTCTCCATAGATCGGCGCAAGATGTCTACTCTGCAACAAGAGCTTCATGGATTTGTCTGGAGTTTGGAAACTTACGTTTGGAGCAACAGCGGCGACATCATCTAAGCTGCGCCCATGATATAGAAGCAATTCCACTTCATGAAGGCTAACGCTGCAAGGGTTTCCTAAGGAGTAGATCTTTCGTGCTTCGTATAACGGTTCTGCATAGCTCCGTGGTATTGCTGGTTGGGGCAACGCCCGGCGTGATGCATCGTGATTTCCCGGTATAATTATAAGATCAATGTAATCCGGAACTTGTTCGATGAATTTTGTAACTTCTTGATACTGTTTGTAAAGGTCTTTTATCGCCAGTTCGCTCATCTGTCCTGGGTAAATGCCTATGCCATCCACTAAATCACCGGCGATAACTAAGTATTTAATATGACTCGCCACGTTCCTCATGTTACTATTGCCATATTTTCCGTTTAACCAAAGCATAAAACGTTCGAATTCTTTTTCCATAAACATTTTGCTTCCTACGTGTAAATCCGATATTAGGGCGGCATAGGCTGGTATTGAAGCCTTATTGGGCGTTTTCTGAGGTACGTCTGGCCAGATGAAATCTTTTGCGATAAGAAGGGCGTTCTTTCCTTTTATGGCGCTTACGCAAACAACTTGGTCTAGTAACAAAGACCGGGCTTTTGTCATTGCCTCTTTGCTTATGTTTTGGGGTACAAGCACAGTGACGCTAGCTTCTAGATCCTCGAATCTCAAGAAGGCTTTTCCTTTAACTTCTCTCTTTTCTGTGACCATCCCGATGATTTTGATTTTTGAGTTAACTTTCGACTTTAGAGCCTCAGAAACGGGTATTGCGTTCTTGGTGTCTACCCTCCGTCTTAGAATTTTTTTGATTCTTTTGAAGCGATCTTGAAAGTATTCTAAGTATTCCTCAACAGACCCTGTTGTACATATTTTGTCCGTTGGATCTTCAATGATTTTTATGTTAGAATCCACGTCTTTTGCATACGCTCTAAAAACTTTCCTTCCTTCAAAGATAGGTTGAAGAGAAACATGTGAAGACAGCGTTTCCTCCAGGGCGGGCGTTTCTTTCACTGTTTCCTCCAAGAAACTTCGATTTATAAATAACGGTTTTTCTGGTAACCCCTCGATTTTTCTGATGGCGCCTTCCATTACCCTGAGGGGATCTTCTGTTTTAGATATTTCATTTAAAAAATCGAAGGCTTCTTTGTTCAATTGATAGCCCGCTGCTATCGTGAAGGAAACGGCGCGTTGAAGTTGCTCGCCTTCACTCATGCTTCAACCCTCTCTCGTCTTTTTTCGCTTGAACAGCAATATAGCCTTCTTCCTCTCCTATTAATTCTGTTCATTCCTACAGCTAAAAACATCCTGTTAACCCCATTGTTATAACGGCAATCTCATGAGGCGTCAAAGCTGCTGTTTATACGACCTTTTTCGAACCCTTATGTATGGTTATTGTTTGAATTCATGCGCGCGCGCAGAAATCACACTTTCTCTAATTCTTCTATTATTTCGTCAACAGTTTTTATTTCTGCATTGTAGACTTCTTTTAAATACTTCAAACCTTCTTCGTGTTCTTTTTGGCTGAAGGCTTCCACGCCATCACTTGCTATTGTTATTTTGTAGCCTCTGAAAAAGGCGTCAGCAGACGTGTGCCTGACACATATGTGGGTATGCAATCCGCCCAAAATAACATTATCCACCCCCTGGCCTCCGTAAAGACTTCGGAGAAGCGGCTCAAGCCCAGTTTCGTAAAAGCCACTATATGCTCTCTTTTCAACGATAAAATCTCCTTCTCTTGGGGCAAGTTCTGGGATTACCTGAGCGCCAGGGGTTCCCTTTATTGCATGACCTCCCCACTTGCGAACCACTTCAAAATCATGTTTATAGTGGGCATCATTGGAGTATATCACTGGCACACCATGTTTTTTAGCTGCTTCAATTAGTTTCTTTAGTTTTGGTACTATCCTTACCGCGCGCTCGGTTTTTAAATCGCCAGTAACGAAATCGTTCAACAAATCAATGATTATAACTACCTTATTTGGCATGTTTTCACCCTTCTGGGTGCATAACTTTGCTCGCTTATTTAGGTTACGTTTTTTAGACAAAGTGGAAAACTATCACTGTATATCTCTATCATTTTTTGAAATTTATGAAGGCACTTTTATTAAACAGTAGCAACTCTAACAAAAATAGGCGCCGGGGTGACAGAGCGGTAATGTGCCGGCCTCGAGATGTATAATTATGGGGTCCAGAAGATAGCCGGTGGCGCTTTGCGCCTCAAGGGTTCAAATCCCTTCCCCGGCGCCAAATTTAGTACGTTATACGCGCAAGGCCTATTCTAAGCAGGGTTGATTAAAAACGCGATACCCAAAACTATGAAGACAAGTCCGCTTCCAAGTTGAATGTATTTCAGTGGTACAACTCTCATTAGTTCTGTGTCAACCAATGCACCGAGCCCACTAACGAGAGCGAACGCCATACTCGCTTCGATAAAGATCAGCAAAGGAAATTCATGCTCCGCAGAAAGAACTATGACGGCAAACTGAGCATTGTCGCCCAATTCAACAATTGTGATTATTTTAAACGATGCTATAAGTGGTGTCAGATTTATGGGTAAAAAGAATACATTCGGGCTCTATCAAACTTAGATATCAAGGAATGAGTGCAAATCTAGGCGGCTAAAATCAGCCGACCTTATCGTCATTAAATATCATCTAAAGGCGTCCATTCATAGCGGAGTTTTCACCATTGGTTTCCTCTTGAGTTTGGTGCCGCAGACTTCGCAGGAATTAAGCTTGTAATTCGAACGGTATTTCCGGTAACATGCGGGGCAATATATAATCCAGGTGAAGCGAAATTTTATCCCATAAGTAATAAGCGAAGTGAAGTTTACGCCAATTTGGTTGGCTACATTTTGGATCGAATAGTCATCTGTCACAATAAATGGGTTCAAACCTGCCTTCTTCAACTCTAAAGCCAGCGCCAAGACCTCCATGTCCGCTTCAGAAAGGTAACGAACGTCTCCAACCTTTCTAGATGCTTCATGAACCTCTTGGAGAAAAGAATTTCTCGGGTTCCTAACACTTAATCTTCTGTTCTCCACTGCGGTGTTGAATCGTGTCCAAGGCATAGAGTTTGAGGCAAGCTCCTTCTTAACAGCAGGAACAGAGTATTGTGCTTCACTGACCGAAAAGGGGTCGAATCCAGCGATGAAGGCGGATGTATCCAGAACGAGGGTCTTCTTTGTCAGAGAATTTCACCTCTGGAAAAGAGAAGTCTACCCTTCAGGCGATGGTAAAAGTTGTCTCTGAACCGAACAAAGGCAGATTCATATTCAGACTTGGTGATCATTACACGTGGATGGCCAGGTCTAATTCTGGTCTTATACTGACCGTCTATTACAACAACAGCCTTTTTCGGTTTGAGAAGTTCGATGCTTATGGTAGATTTTGCAGGAAAAACTATGGGGTGAAACAAGCGAAGCGGACAGATAGGTGTTAAGACGAAGGCATCAACTTCGGGATCAAGAACGGGTCCTCCTGCAGACAGGGAATATCCTGTAGATCCAACTTGGGACGCAATAACCATGCCGTCAGCTCGACATTCAGCTACAGCCGCACCGTTCTTCCAGATCCTTGTATACAAAAGCTTAGCTGGAGCATGGGAAGTGATGAAAACTTCATTTAAAGCATCGGGCAGTCTTGCTTCTCCTACAAATGCCGTCAGCTTCATGCATCTTTCAAGGGTGAATCTTCCTTCTAGGCATTGTTCAACAGCGTTTAATCCTTCCTTCGGTGTCACTTCCGCCAGAAAGCCACGCACACCCATATTGATCGCGAGAATCGGGGGTTCCGGCTTAGGAATAGAGAGGCACGTTCTTAAAATAGTGCCATCTCCTCCCACCGTGATAATCAAATCTGTCTTCATCTTTTCCAGAGGTAAAGCAGCCTCAATTTTTTTAACGCGTTCCGCTAACTTTGGCTCAAGAAACACGGAAAGGCTCCTCTCTTCTAAATAAGCTATCAGTTTGGCTACGAACCTCAATGCCTCTCTACGATCAACCCGTGCAATTACACCCACAGCGTTGAACAGTTCTATTTCCTCCAACAACAATAACATTTACTGCTTAAGCCCGATATAAGAGAAATGTAGAACCTGAATATTTTACATTAACTAGCTGTTCTGTGACTGTTAGATATATTTAGGCGATAGGTTATTAATAACGAATTGTGTGAAAGAATTCTGTGCGGAGAGGCAAGAAGGAATGAGCAAACCCATGGAACTAGGAGCCCTACGAGTTGGAAGCTACATAATTATCGACGGTGAACCATGTCGCATCATGAATTACACTAAATCAAAGCCGGGAAAACACGGTTCCGCAAAGGCTCGAATTGTTGCCATAGGCGTTTTTGATGAGGCGAAAAGAACCCTTGTGAAACCGGTTAGTGCACAGGTTGAAGTACCTATCATCGAGAAAAGGGGTGGCCAAGTCATAGCGCTGTTGCCAGCGGCTGTTCAGGTGATGGATCTGGAAACGTACGAAATATTTGAGGCGCCCTTACCCGAAGAGGAAATAAGCTCTAGACTCGCTTCCGGTATCGAGATTGAGTACTGGCGAATTTTGGGCAGAACAAGAATAATGCGAACGAAAGGCTAACCCTCTTAGAGCTAAAATTTCCAGTTTCCACAACTACCTTTTAAAACGTTAATCTCCACTCTTGAATTGTTAATCTTGCATATATTTGCGGGGTGAAGAATTGAAACACGTCAAACAGATACGTCTGGGACATGTATTAACCGTGGGCGAACTGATCTATGAGATGAGAGAATGTGGCGTGCTCGGCGCTGGAAAAATTGGTAAGGCAGCCGAACTGGCTACTGAAATGTTTAATGACAAGGACTACACGGTGTTCTTGACCTTAGCCGGACCGATGGTTCCGGGAGGAATGAGACAAATAATCAGAGATTTAATCGATCAAGAATACGTAAAATTGGTAGTTACTACCGGGGCTAACATGGTGCACGACATGATAGAAGCCCTTGGCTACAAACATCTAGTAGGTACCTTTCTTGCTGAAGACAAGAAACTCAGGGCTAAGGACGTTGGAAGAATAGGTGACATTTACATCGAGCAGAAGGTGTTTAAGAGCTTGGAAAAATGGATGTACAAAATACTAGAAAATATACCTGAAGAGAAAAGGGAACGCATATCCACGGCAGAGCTTTTGTTTGAGGTAGGTAAACAAATCCGGGATCCAGAGTCAATACTAGCTACAGCAGCAAAGAAAGGAGTTCCCGTGATAAGTCCAGGCTTTGTAGATTCAATAGCTGGATTTCACCTCTGGATGTTTGGACAAGACAACAAGATGGGAGTAGACCCACTTATCGACGTAGACAAACTGATGAAAAAAGTCTATGAAGCTAAGAAAGCCGGAATTATTATCTTGGGAGGAGGCTGGCCTAAACATTTTGCCTTGTTCGCAAACACGTTTCGAGAGGGCCTCGACTGTGCAATTCAAATTACCATGGATAGGCCAGAGCCCGGAGGCTTGAGTGGAGCTACCTTAGAAGAGGCGATTAGTTGGGGAAAGGTGAAGCCTGAGGGAAACGCGGTGACGGTCATATGCGACGCGACAATAGCCTTCCCCTTGATAGTTGCCACAGCGTTGGAGAACATTGGAAAGACTGTTTGAAGTCGAAGAGAAAGAATTTTGTGAAGTCGCATGATAAGAGAAGAGACATCAGCCTCAGGAAGACCTTTGATTAGGATCAAAGTTTCACCTATTCTATAACTTGTAAAACATTACTCTATGGTTACATTCATCCCTAATCAACACTAATGAGGTTACAATCTTATGAAGTTCAGGCACAAACCTTTCTATTGAAATACTTTGGTACTTGAAATCTCACCCTAAATCAAACTCAAGCGCGCGCAGAGCAGGAGCTTTGGAGGAACCGCTGATCTGAATATATGCACACCGGAAACGTCGTTAAAATATAGGTTTTTCTAAGTGTTTCACCAAACACTCTTAATCTACTTTCAACTTGTATGCATAATAAGTATTGTGGGGATCTTAAATGGTTGATTTCAGCTTCTCTGTGGAGCAGGAACTCATTAAGGAGGGGCTCCACAATTGGTGTGAAAAGAACCTTTCGTTGGAGAAAATCAGAGAAATCGACGAGAAACATGAAGTTCCAAAGGAGATTATTAAGGGAATGACTGATTTGGGCTTTCTTATGATGACTATACCTGAAGATCATGGCGGATTAGGGGCAGACTGGGTTACGACATGTATTGTAGCCGAAGAACTAGGTTATGCGGACATAAGCATAGCCATACCCGTCTTGTTTCTAGTAGAAGCTTCTTGGGGATTTGTTGTCGACCGATACTGCTCGGAACAAGTTAGAGAGGAATTCGTCAGGAAGGCCGTTAGAGGGGAAACCTTCATAGGAGTAGCTGTCACCGAAGCTGGCGGTGGAAGCGACGTGGCGAATGTCAAATCGACGGCTATGAAAGAAGGTGACAGATGGGTTTTGAATGGAGAAAAACTTTACACAACCGGAACGGAAGAAGCAAAAAAATGGGGCGGTGGCTACTTCGTCTTAGTCAGGACTTCGCCTCCGCCATCTCTTGATAAGCATCATTTAGGGATGACGGCATTCTTTGTACCGATAAATATGCCAGAAGTAGAAAGTGTGAAGCGGTTTGAAGATATGGGAAGACTTGGGATTTCAACAGGGGGTTTCCTGATGAATGGCGTTCGGTTACCGGACTACCACAGAATAGGTGAGGAAGGAAATGGATTCTATCTGACAATGGAAGGTTTTGATGCGGCCAGACTTTTGATAGGGGCAACATGTTTGGGCGCAGCGAAAAGAGCCTTAGAAATTGGAATGGCCCACATCAAGGAGCGCGAAGCCTTCGGTCGTCCCATAGCAAAGTTTGAAGGAATACAATTCGAGTTGGCTGATGACTGGGCTGAACTTGAAGCTTTGCGGTCCCTTGTTTACCGTACGGCGTGGATGATGGACAAGAAATATTCGGAAGAAAAGTTTTCAGCCAGAAGAGTCAGCAGTTATATTTCAGCCTGCAAATTGAAGATTCCACCCTTTGCCTTCGACGTTTTCAAACGGGTTATGTTATGGTTCGGAGCCTACGGCTACACGAAAGAGTGCCCCTTGGAAATGGGATTGAGAGGCATAATGTCCTACATGATAGGCGCAGAAGGAACACTTAACATACAAAGAACAATAATAGCGAGGGAACTATTGGGAAGAAAGTACATACCCTATCGCTAAACTTCCGAGAAACTACGGTTCCTTAAATCTTTTCCAAATATTTTCCATCCCAGTATTTCCGCCACTTACTGCATCGTTCTTGAAAGGCTATATCCGCTCTAATGCAAAAACAAGTTTGGATTATTATCTCAAGGTGCGCTGTCTATCGTGTCTTAAGACTCTTTGCACGCGAAACATCATAGCGCAACAAGTTTGAGCCCTTTTCTGAAACTTCTGATGTTCGCTTCTCTTGAAGCTTCATGCACAGTGTCAGCTATAGCTTTCTCAATAGTCTTTTCTTTCACAATTCCCGTTACTTTGGACAAGGCTCCCAACATGATGACGTTGGCGTAAAGCCTGGATTTAAATAGCTTCGCAGCAGTTTTTGTCGCGGGAATTTTGAAAACTCTTGCCTTTGTTTCGGGTAGGGGTGCTACCTTATCTTTGTCAACTATCAACACGCCTTTTTCCTTCAAGTGTTTCAAATTTGCTTCAAGGGCATTTTGACTCATAGTTACCAAGATGTCGCATTTCCTAACCTTTGGGAAACCGATCTTGCTATCCGAGATGATGACTTCGCTCATTGCAGTACTTCCTCTAGCCTCGGCACCGTAGCTTTGGGTTTGAACCACGTATCTTCCTTCGTAAGCAGCAGCTCTTCCAAGAATTTCTCCGGCCAAGACTACACCTTGTCCTCCAAAACCGCTTATTCTTACCTCAATCTTTTTGTGCACTCCTCCTTGCCTCCTTCATAACTTCGTAAAGAGTTTCGGGGACTGTTGGAAATTCTCGATGAGCGAATTCTCCCACTACAATCTTTCCTTCCAAGTCTTTTTCAGCCATTTTCTCGGCGTCTTGAAGCGTCACAGAGTTTTGCTTGAACCATCGGAGCATCTCCGGCGCTGTTTTGAGTCCAACTCTTCTTCCAAAGGCTGTGGGACACTGGCTTAATACTTCGATGAAGGAGAAGCCCTTGGTTGTGATGGCTTTCTTAATGGATTCTTTGAGTTGTTCTATGTGAAAGGTTGTCCAGCGGACTGCGTAGCTAGCTCCAGCTGCAACCATTAGGTAAGTCGTGTCGAACGGGCGTTCAACGTTTCCGTAGGGGGTTGTCGTTGTTTTGGTTTGGAGGGGAGTCGTGGGGGCGACTTGGCCACCTGTCATTCCATAGATCATGTTGTTTGACATAATAACAATGATGTCGAGATTTCTTCGAGCAGCATGAATCAGGTGGCTCAAACCGATTCCTGCTAGGTCTCCGTCTCCGCCGAAGACTACGACGTTCAAGTCTGGACGTATTGCCTTCACTCCTGTGGCTACAGGTATGCTTCTTCCATGGGTAACGTGGATTGAGTCTGCTTTGAAGTAGGGGGACGCGATCCATGCTGCGCATCCAATGCCGCTGCAGAAAACGAATTTGCTAGGGTCTTCGTATCCCAGTTCATGAATACCTCTGAGGAAAGAGTTCATGATTGTTAGGTTGCCGCAACCTGGGCAAAATGGAAGCCGTATGTTTCTTAGATATTTTCGAGTGAAACTTTTTTCAGTCAACATTTTTCACATCTCTCACGATTTTTACGAGTAGTTCTTCCGGCGTTATCATTTCTCCGCCTCCGATCTTGTTTATGGGAACAACTGGAACCGTGCCGTGAACTGCTCTTTCCACTTCGTAGAAAATCTGTTTCAGATTCATTTCCGGTACGAAAAGTATTTTGGCGTTTTTAACCATCGTCTGAATTGCATCTTCGGGGAAGGGCCACAGTGTTTTCAGTCGAAGGAAGCCAAGTTTGATTCCTTTCTTTTTCGCGGAGTCAACTGTTTCATAAACTGCCCGCGAGGTGCATCCATAGGAAACGATAGCGACTTCGCAGTTCTTACTTTTATAGTCCTCGAAGTCTAGGATTTGGCTTGCGTTTCTTCGTATTTTCCTCACTAACCGCTCGACCAGCCGTCGATGTACAGCTGGGTTGGCTGTGTAGCGAATTCCGTATTCGTCGTGTGTTGATCCGGTTACGGAAACGTTGAAGCCTTGGCCGACGGATGGCATCGGTGGGACTTCTTTTAGGCCAAAGAAGGCTTTATCTGTTTGTTTCGGTTTTCTGCGGTTGACTATCCTTATGTTATGGAAGGGTGGCACGGTTATTGGTTCTCTCATGTGGGCGACGATTTCATCGGCTAAGAGTATGACTGGTGTCCGATATTTTTCGGCTAAGTTGAAAGCTTTAATTGTTAGGTCGAACATTTCTTGCACCGAGTTGGGCGAGAGTACAATAGGAGAATAGTCTCCATGGGTTCCCCAGCGAGCCTGCATTACGTCTCCTTGACTACATTTAGTGGCTTGACCTGTGCTTGGGCCAACTCTCTGGACGTTTACGATTACGCACGGAGTTTCGGTCATGAAAGCGTACCCTATGTTTTCCTGCATGAGACTAAAGCCGGGGCCTGAAGTAGCGGTCATGGCTTTTGCTCCTGCCCAGCTTGCTCCTATGACTGCACCTAGGGAAGCTAGTTCGTCTTCCATCTGGATGGCTATGCCGCCTACTTGGGGTAACCTCAGCGCTAGGTTTTCGGCGATTTCACTAGAGGGTGTTATGGGGTATCCTGCGAAGAATCTACATCCAACTGTTATAGCTGCCTCTGCGCATGCTTGGTTTCCTTGCCAGAAATGGATTTGGGTTGTATTTTTGTTTGACAAAGAATTTATATCGCCTTCGTACGCATGCTGGTTTTCATGCAAATTTCTCACGCAACTGATAATGCAATACTATAATAATGCTATCCAAAAACAAGAATTTTGCTACTTTCTCCTGGGTTCAAAGGGAAATGGTATGAATTCAAGTTTTAATAATCTTGTCGGTAGCAATCTGTGCATTGGATTGAGCATTATGACAGAAAGCGCCTCAAGGCAATTTAACACCGATATATATATTGTCGCTATTTCTCACTTCTAAGACGTGCGCACACAAGAGTTGAACTTTAATCCCCAAATCTAGCTTGCGTACAATATGTGCATGTGCATTCATTAACTGTAAATAACTATGTTAGCTAATGTCTACTTGGTGAGCGGTATGGAGTTTGTTGATGTAATTATGAAGAGAAGAAGCATAAGGGGGTATAAGCCAGATCCTATATCTAATGAAGATCTAAAATTCTTGTTGGAAGCAGCTCGTCTCGCACCTTCTTGGAAGAACCAACAGTGTTGGGAGTACATAATTGTCAAGAACGAAAAGAGAAGAATCAAGATTGCAGAGTCGAGACCCGAGTCAAAGGATTGGATTAGTCAAGCACCTGTTATAATCGTGGCTTGTGCACAACCCCAGAATTCAGGTCACATGGGAGATAAGGATTACTATATGACAGACATCGGCATATCTTTTGAGCATCTAATTCTTGCAGCTAGTGATAGGGGATTAGGAACCTGTTGGGTGGGAGAATTCGACGAGAAAATGGTGAAAGAAATCCTTGACATTCCAGCAAACGTTCGAGTTGTAGCCTTCACTCCTGTAGGCTATCCAGCTAAAGAAAAGGGGGAAATCCATCGAAGAAAACCGCTTCAAGAATTTTGTTACTACGAAAAGTATGGACAAAAAGAGTAGCTTTTAGCAGGCTTGATCTATGAACAAGGGAAGCAACATTGTGCAGCGGCGTAGTTGTGCCAAACCACTTTGCACAAATCCATACGTACATACACTGAGAATTACTCGAAATTTATTGTGAATCACATTTCAAGTTCTTGTGCGAACTCTTCTTCATAAAACTCATATTGTGCTTTGGCTCTTCTGCTTCCTAATTGTGCTTCTTGATGTCTAAGTTGCTTTCTTCTTATCTTGCCACTAATGGTCTTCGGGAGCTCTGTCACAAACTGTATGATTCGGGGTCTTTTATACGGTGCTATTTTGTTTCTTGTGAATCTGAACAACTCAATTGCGTTTTCCCTAGAAGGTTTTATGCCGGCTCTAAGGATTATGAAGGCTTTAGGTACATATCCTCTTAATTCATCAGGACTGGCGATTACCGCAGATTCTGTTACTAATCTATGTGTAAGCAGTTCGCTTTCAATTTCAAAGGGGCTTATTCTATAGTCTGAGCTTTTGAAAACATCATCGATTCTCCCTATGAACCAAAAATATCCATCATCATCTTTTTTGGCCAAGTCTCCTGTGAGATACCACCCTCCAAGAAAAACCTCTAAGTTCTTCTCTACGGGATCGATGTAGCGCTCCATGAGGCCAGTAGGTCTCCGCGGCGTGATTTCTACTGCAATCGCTCCTTCTCTGTTGTTTGTTAAACATTTCTGATTATAAACGTCAACTATGTCAACATGAAAACCTGGAGCTTCCACCCCCATTGACCCTGGTTTGATTTTCATGCCGGGAAAGACGCCGATTTGCAAGGTTGTCTCAGTCTGTCCGTATCCTTCCCTAATTTCTAAGTCGGTGCTTTCCTTAACCCTCTTTATTATTTCAGGATTTAGTGGCTCTCCAGCGCTAACAACTTCTTTCAAGGAGAAACTGTACTTCTTCAACTTCTCAAGCATGAAAAGTCGCCACACAGTAGGCGGTGCGCACAAAGTTTTGACTTCATATTTTTCTATGTTTTCAAGAGTCTTTTTCGGATTAAACCTTCCTGAGTAGGCATAAACAAAGGACGTGGCTCCAGCATTCCATGCTGCAAAAACTGTACTCCATGCGTGTTTTGCCCATCCTGGGGCACTGATATTATAATGAAGATCTCCTGGCTTTACACCAATCCAATACATCGTTGTCAAATGACCTACAGGATAACTAGTGTACGTATGTAACACAAGTTTTGGTTTTGCTGTAGTTCCAGAAGTAAAATAAATCAATAGCTCGTCGCTGTGTAAGAATTTCTGTTTAGTAGAAAACTCTGATGAAAAGGTGTTTATTTCACTATAGGATTGCCAATCTTTAGCCTCTCCGTCAACTAATATTTTGCATTTCAAAGCTTCTTTTGCCTTGCCTGCCAGTTCAATTCTATTAGAAAATACTCGGTCCGATATAGCGCACTTGATATTTCCCCTAACTATTCTGTCTTTTACATCTTCTGGGGTAAGTAATGTTGAAGCTGGTACAATCGAACATCCGACTTTCATGGCTCCAAGAAAAATCTCGAAGAGTTCAACTCGATTCGGTAATAAGAGTAATATCCTGTCGCCTTTGGTTAAATCAAGACTTCTTAAGAAGTTGGCAACTTGGTTGGATCTCTGCTTCAAACTCTTGAAATTTATCTTTTCCTCTAGACCCTTGTCATCAACTAAAACTATTGCAGGGTTAGTACTTTCTTCAGCTATTTTATCAAAAAAATCCGTAGCCCAGTTGAATTCTTCAATCTTCGGCCATTCAAAATTGCTTTTTGTATACTCATAATTGTCTGCATTCAATAACAAGTCTCTTGCTTTAAGAAAGTTATCAACATCCCCCAAGAAAAGTTCCTCGAAAAAGATCTACAACAACGCTTCCTAAAATTTTTTGTCCAACTCGATCAGCAACAAACATCATGGAGCACCGCCATTGTATACAAAAACAAAGGATTGGAGATATTCGTGAACTGAAATGCCTGAGGTTTTGCAAAATACGTTATGCGTGCGCGGATTTAGTAGGATTTTGGCAAACCCAAAACATGCTCACCGACAAAAGCCAAGGCCATTTGATGGGTTACGGGTGCAAGTCTGATTAGATTTATCTCTCGCCACCAACGTTCTACATCATATTCGAGAGCATAACCGTAGCCGCCGAAAGTTTGCATAGCATGGTAAACGGCTTGGAAACCTGCTTCAACAGCAGAAATCTTAGCCATGTTAGCCTCAGCACCACAAGGTTGCCCCTTATCATAAAGCCAAGCAGCCATATAATTAAGCAGCTTGGCAGCCTCAATTTTTGCTCTAGCATCTGCGAGCGGAAACTGGATAGCTTGATGAGAACCTATGGGATTTCTGAAAACCTTTCTTTCCTTAGCATATTCAACAGCTTTTTTGATGGCTAAAAGCCCGATTCCAACTGAAGCCGCTGAGAAAGACATTCTTTCAGGGTTCAAAATGTCCAATATGAGATACCATCCCTTGTTCTTTTCACCCAGCATCTTTTCCTCAGGAATTCTAAGATCGTTGATGAAAACTTCACAGGTTTTTGAGTAGTTAATTCCATGTTTTTCTATGGGAACAACTTCGATTGCCGGGTTAGGTAGATCTACAAGGAAAAGGCTCAAACCCAAAGTTCTTTTTGGAGCTTTTTCTGAAGGAGTTGTTCTGGTTACGAGAATCATTCCTTCAGCCCTATCAGCACCTGAAATAAAGATTTTTTCTCCGTTGATTGCATACTCGCCTCCTTTCGGCACAGCCATTGTCCTAGTGGCTAAAGTGTTTGTTCCAGCTTCAGGTTCAGTTAAACCCAAACAGAACTCCGTACCTTTAGCAATTTTTGGCAGGTATTCTTCTTTTTGACTATTATTTCCATGTTTTACTATGGATAGGCTCCCAAAAACAGAAGTCAAACATAGAAACCATGTTCCAGCCAATCCGCAACCTTCAGAGGCTAAAGCTTCCATGGCTAAAATCATCTCAAACATTCCCATCTCGCTTCCGCCGTATTTTTCAGGAATAACTATACCCGAAAACCCATTCTCAACCAAAACTTTCCAGAAATCCTCAGGAAATTCATGCTTCTTATCTTTTTCCCTCCAATATTCTGGACCAAAACCGTGAGCTATTTCAGAAGCGGTTTCAACTATCATTTTTTGTTCAACACTCAACTCAAAATCCAAAGATTTCCCCCCACCAATGCTTCTGTGGCAAGAATATCTTCGGGCTTAGAAATAAGTTCTTTTGTAAAGACAAACGCACATATCCATGCAATTTTGGGCATATTCTGAAAGCTATGGCTATGCAACACAGTTCACCAGTTTTGACAACCCTGACTCCTATTTACTGCATGATTAAACGTCTATCATTTTGGCGCGCGCATGTAAAATTTTTTAAATAAATAACGCAAACCTTTTTTAAAGTTAAAAGGTGACAACCCTGAACAAAATAGCTATTGTTGGCGTTGGATGCACAGGCTTCAGACCTATTACCCCCGAAGTATCTTATAAAGAACTAATGTTTGAGGCAGCAACCAAAGCTTATGAAGATGCCGGAGTTGATCCTCGAAGAGACGTAGACACTTTCATCTGCTGTTCCGAAGACTACTGGGAAGGAGTCAGTATCTCTGACGAGTTTGTTCCAGATCAGCTTGGAGCCGTTTTGAGACCCTTGTTCACGATTGCAGCTGACGGATTATATGGGTTGGCAACCGCCTATATGCTGATACACACCGGTGCCTTCAACATAATTGCCCTTGAAGCGCACAGTAAAGCTTCTGACATACTCACCTTTGCGGACATCGTTGCCTTTGCTATGGATCCACTCTTTAACAGACCCATGGATGGTCATCCATTTTACATTGCTGGACTGGAAATGAATCGCTACCTACATGACACAAAAACCACAAAAAGAATGTGCGCCCAAGTCGTTGTAAAGAACAAAAAAAACGCTCTAGCCAATCCTTACGCAGCCTTTGGAGCAAACCTAACCGTAGACGATGTGCTTGCATCAGAGTCATTGTTTTATCCGCTGAAACGTTTGGAAATCAGCCCCCTCGTTGACGGGTGTGTCGTAATGGTTTTGGCTTCAGACAATGTTGTAAGAAAACTTACCGATACTCCAGTGTGGATAAGGGGAGTAGGATGGAATTCTGGTACTCCCTGGCTGGAGACCCGCAAATGGGGGAGGGCAATATACACCGAACTTGCAGCAAAAATGGCTTACAAGACTGCTGGGATAAAAAATCCGAGAAAAGAGATATCCCTGGCAGAAATCGATGATATGTTCTCCTACAAAGAACTTCAAAACCTTGAAGCCCTAGGGTTCTGTGAAAGGGGGGAGGCTGGAAAGCTAACGGAGGATGGGGTTACAGAAAGAGATGGCAACCTACCGGTCAATTCATCCGGTGGTCTGCTAGGAGTTGGATACTCACTTGAAGCATCAGGTCTTCAGAAACTTCTGGAAATCACTTTGCAACTGCGAGGCGAAGCTGGCAGACGTCAAGTAGCAAACGCCGAAACAGGACTAGCCCAGGTGTGGCGTGGAATTCCAACCGATAGTGGGGCCGTAGCTGTTCTGAGCACTGACTTGGGATGAGATTTAAAATGTCTGTTAAACGAAGAGTTGCAGTTATTGGAGCGGGGTTAACCCTTTTCAGACGAAACTTGAAAGAAACCGGTAGAGAATTAGCTTATGAAGCCTCCAAAATGGCTCTCGATTCGGCTGGACTAACTCGAAAGGACATCGAGTGTGTTACTCTTGGGACAGGCCCCGACGCTTTTGATGGAATCCATATGAAAGGAGAAAACTTGTCAAATGGGGCTGGTGCATGGCGTAAACCATACTGCAGAGTCTACGTCGGCGGAGGGACAGGCGTCTTTACGGCGAACGCGGGTTGGTGGCACGTGGCCTCAGGTCACTTTGACACTTGCTTAGTGGTAGCTGAAGAGAAAATGTCGTCGTGTTTTCCCCATCCCCAATACGCCTTCACAACCATCTTTGATCCAATAATGAGCAGACCCCTTGGAATGAACCTAGTCTGGATCTTCGCTCTCGAGATGCACCGGTACATGCACGTCCACGATGTTAAGAAGGAACAGATTGCACTGGTTTCTGTTAAGAACAAAGGAAACGCAATGAATCATCCCTGTGCACAACTCCCAGCAAAAATCACGGTCGAGGACGTTCTCAACTCTGAGGTCATGGTTTGGCCTGTCCAGCGTCTAGATATTAGTCCAACGAGTGACGGCGCTGCAGCATTAGTCCTAGCTTCAGAGGATATAGCCAAAAAAATCACGGATGCCCCTGTTTGGATTGACGGCGTTGGTTGGTGCATAGACTCAACCTACTGGACCAACCGAGACCTCTACTTTCCCAAATATGTGGAATGTGCCGCAAGAATGGCTTACAAGATGGCGGGAATAAAAAACCCTCGTAAAGAGATAGATGTCGCGGAACCATATGATCCCTTTGACTACAAGGAACTTCATCACATGGAAGGCCTCCTCTTGTGTAAGAAAGGCGAGGCTCCGAAACTCACAGAGGAGGGGGTCACACAGAGAGACGGTGACTTGCCCATAAATCCTTCTGGTGGTCTTTTAGGGGTAGGCAATCCAATTGCGGCGGCTGGGCTAATGAAAGTCTGTGAAATCTTCTGGCAGTTGAGAGGCGAGGCTGGAAAGCGACAGGTGCCAAACGATCCAAGAACTGGTGTAGCTCAAGCTTGGGGTGATCTCATGCAATACGGGTCTGTTATAGTTATGAGGAGCTGAGATTTTAAGAATGAGCGCGAAAACTGAAAAGTATGCTGGTGAAAGGATCAAAACAGAGGATCTGAGGAAAGGACGAGTTCCAGTTGAACGTTGGAAACCGAAGATAAGATATGCATGGAATACTGGAACAGCTATGAGTAGATTTCTGAAAGAGCTCAAACAGGGGAGAATTATTGCCAGAAAATGTAACATATGTGGGCGCATAATGGTTCCGCCGCGAATGTACTGCGAGTTATGTTTCAGACCTACAGATGAGTGGGTTTACGTCAAGGATACAGGCATAATTAACACCTACTCAATTTCCTATCTGGCCGCAGATGCAAAAAGACTGAAAGAACCGATTTTAATTGCCATAATCGAACTTGACGGAGCCTCAAAGGGCATGGGAATATTTCATCTTATAGGCGAAGCAAAGAAAAAGAACATCAATTTTGGCATGAGAGTAAAAGCTGTTTGGAAACCTCGGAGAGAGCGGATAGGAGCCATAACGGACATAAGATATTTCAAGCCAATGGAAGTGTAGAACTATGTCCTTAGAAAAAATAGGCGACCCCCGTGAGATTAAGCATTGGATGGGCCACATGGAATGTGACTACTCATACACCTACGGCATTACGGGAGAGAAATTCTTCAGGGAGATTAAGGAAAACGCAAAGATCTTCGGTACCAACTGCAAAAATTGCGGTATCATCTACGTGCCTCCGAGGCTTTTCTGCGAACGATGTTTTGAGAGATTGAAGGAGTGGGTGAAGGTTGGCAAAAGGGGTAAAGTTTACACCTACACAATTGCTTACATAGATGTTGATGGATTCAAACTAAAGAAGCCAGTTATCTGGGCAATGGTCAAAATCGATAACGTTGAAGGCGGATTCGTTCACAGGCTGGGTGAAGTGGATCCAAAAGATTTAAGAATCGGAATCTGTGTGGAGGCAGTCTTCAAGAAGAAGAAAGAACGCGTAGGTTCCATGATGGACATAAGATATTTTAAACCGACAAAATAGTTGGATGCCACTAATTTGACTACTTATCATCTGCAAGGCGTTACTTCAAGCCTAGCGCTCGTAATCAGTGATGATACCATAAAAGATAATCAAATCTTCCCCCAAGGTGTCGGCGAAGAAAAAGGCATAATCACATATTTTCACGTTCCGGATCCAGAGTTAATCAATAGACAAAAGGACATCAAAGTATGCGCGCGAAAAACTAAAGGAAGCGAAATGATGAAAAAAGCACTCTGGCAACCTTCCAAAGAACGCATAAAACAGGCTAATATGACCATGTTTATCGACTTTGTCAATAAAAAACATCGTCTTAATATCGACTCTTATTCCCAAATGCACAACTGGTCGACAGAGAATATACCGGATTTTTGGGCGGCCATCTGGGAATTTGGTGGAATCATAGCCTCCCGTCGATATGACAAGGTGGTTGATGACTTAAGCAAGTTTCCTGGTGCAAGGTGGTTTGAAGGC
>JABAOC010000887.1_pt1 | contig 35537 bp, 34 predicted proteins | sample 7062161 | NCBI WGS metagenome assembly JABAOC01 (sample SAMN14538625, study PRJNA623070) | marine sediment metagenome | biome: marine biome [ENVO:00000428]; feature: marine pelagic biome [ENVO:01000023]; material: deep marine sediment [ENVO:00002113] | place: India: Gulf of Khambhat ... | reverse complement strand
CATTGTCACTATGGACGGCCTTGGAGAATGGGCAACCACCACCATTGGCTCTGGCGACGAAACGAAAATCAAAATCGATAAAGAAATTCACTTCCCTCATTCATTAGGACTTTTTTACAGCACCCTTACTGCCTATTTAGGCTTCAGAGTCAACAATGACGAGTTTAAAGTCATGGGCCTAGCTGCCTACGGCAACCCCCAACCATTCCGGACCCACTTTAATAAACTGATTACTATTTTCAAAGATGGCAGCTATTCCCTTAATATGAAATATTTTGACTTTACTTGGTCAGACCACATGCCTTCAAAAGCAATGGAAAAACTTTTTGGCTATCCCATTCGCCAACGAGAAAGTAAAATTCACCGCTACCATGAAGATATTGCCGCAGCTCTGCAAGAAAAACTTGAAGAAGTAGTCTTCAGCCTCCTTACAGCCACCCACAAAAAATATAAAACCAACAACCTGTGCCTTTCTGGTGGTGTTGCTCTCAATTCTGTTCTAAATGGAAAAATCCTACAAAATACACCTTTTAAACAAATTTATATTCCTCCTGCTCCTGGCGATGATGGTGGGGCTATTGGAGCCGCTCTTTATCTCCATTATCGACATTCAAAAAAAAATCTAAACAAAGACTTTTATCCTTCTTTGGGTCCTAGTTATACCAGACCGGAAATTGAAAAAATCCTAAAAAAATATCATTTAAAATATCGATGGTATAAAGAGAAAACAAAACTCTTAGAAAAAGTCGTAAATCTAATCACCAAGCAATATATCATTGGTTGGTTCCAAGGAAGAATGGAATGGGGCCCCAGAGCCCTGGGAAACAGAAGTCTGCTTGCCTCAGCCGCTAAGCCAGAAATGAAAGACATCATCAATTCCAGAGTAAAACACCGGGAGGCGTTTCGCCCTTTTGCCCCAGTCATTCTTCAAAAATATGTTCATGAATATTTTGAAACCAACAAACCTCTGCCCTCAGGAGTTCAATACATGCTCATGGTCTATCCTCTTAAGGAAAAAGGTGAAAAGGAAGCCCCGGCGATTACCCATATCAATGGCAGCGGCAGATTGCAAGCAATCAGCCGGCAACAAAATCCCATGTACTATGATTTAATTGAGACTTACAGAAAAAAAACGGGCACACCCATGATAATCAATACCTCATTCAATGTCCGAGGAGAACCTATTGTTTGTGATCCAGAAGATGCGGTAAAATGTTTTTTAGGAACAGGCATTGACTATTTAGTTATTGATCAGTTTCTCGTTAAAAAAAAGTAGGAGGATGAAAGAACTTTTAAACTATCTTTGGGAAAATAAGCTTTGGTGGCTACTTCCGCCCATAATCATTCTCATCATTTTCGGGCTATTGATTACCTTCTCCACTGTTTCGCCGGTAGGGCCGTTTATTTACGTACTGTTCTGATGAAAAAAAATGCAGGAAAAAAAATGAAAATCTGCATCGTTTCCTCCTCAGGAGGCCATTTATTCAAAACCTTTCAGTTAAAACCCTGGTGGAACAAATATCCACGGCTTTGGATTACTAAAAAAGATAAATTCTCGCAAAGTTTATTGGAAAAAGAAAAAAAATACTACGCTCACTTTCCGGAGAATAGAAATGTTCTGAATTTTTTCAAAAACCTCTTTCTTGCCTGTCAAATTCTGAGAAAGGAAAGGCCAAATATTCTTTTTTCTATGGGGGCGGGTGTTGCTCCGCCATTTTTTATAATCGCCAAGATTATGGGAATAAAGACTATATTCATGGAAACATTTATTCTCATTCCCAGACAAACTCTTTCCGGAAAACTGGTCCATCCTTTCGCCGACTATTTTTTGGTCCAAAACCAAAAATTATTAAAAGTCTATCCTAAAGCAAGATATTGGGGAAAATGTCTTTAGTTTTTGTCTCTACCGGTACAGCTTCGTTCCCGTTTAAAAGGCTTGTTGAGGCCGTGATTGACTTTTATGAAAACAAACCTTCGGCCGAAGTAGTTATCCAAAGCGGGGCCTACAAAAAAAAATCTCCCAAAAAACATATTAAAATCCAGCCGTATTTTCCTTTTGAAAAAATGATAAAATTTTTTAAAGAGGCTGACGTGATCATCTCTGCCGCCGGCGAAGCGACTGTTTTTAGTATTCTCGAATCCGCTGTAAATCAGCCGATTATTGTTCCCAGATTAAAAAAACACGGCGAACATGTAGACGACCAGCAATTGCAGATTGCCCGCTATCTTAAAAAAGCAAAATTGGCTTCCATTGTTTTGGACATAGACAAACTTGAAACGACCCTAGAAAATCATTCGTTATCATCAAATCCAAAGCGAGCAGCTAAAATTAAAGCTTCTTCCGAGAAAAAAAGATTAATAAAAAATTTACACCGGCTCACTAAAGAAATATGCACCCAACTCTGATGAAGAAGTTTTTAAAACTAACCTTGTTAATTTCGCTGGCAGTTTTATTTTCTTTTGTTACTTATCAAATCTGCTATTGGACGGCGGAGCGCTATTTCTTCGACAAATTTTTTTATAAAAAAAGTGTTCAACATGGCTATTTTCTCTGTGATAAAGAAGGCTGTAGTTTGGAAAAATACGGCCGGCGCTCAAAGGACCTTAAAAAAATTCTGGTGGGGCTTGACACCCTTAGTTTTGACTTAAACAAACTAGATACCAGGGTCTTAGGAGAAGCTGTAAAAGATACCTTTACCATTGCTATCCTCGGCGATTCTTATGTCTGGGGTGTAGGGGTTAAAAACGAAGAAAGATTTCCTGTGATTTTAGAGAAAAAACTGAATGAAAACGAGGCAATAAAAAAGCCAGTTGAGGTTTTGTCTTTTGGCGCCTCAGGCGATAATATTCTTGAACATCTATCAAAATATGAATCGATAGAAAATTTTCTTAACCTTGGCGTTGATCTTTATATTATCGTAATCGTTGATAACGATATTTTCTTAAGAGAAGACCGCCGCTACATTATTAATCAAGCAGCCGAGGAAATCATTCAAGAATGCTCTTCCGAAGGAGAATACGTTTACAACCGGGACGCCGTTATGGAAAAGCTCAACCTTTCCTACTTTGAATGGCTAAAAAAAGCTTGGAAAGCCCCAGCCAATCTTTGCCTTTTCAAAAATACAATCACCGAATTCCCTCAAAACACAATTTACTTTGAACCAAAAGACTATTGGACTAACTTTGAGCAAATAGTCGATTTTTTAGAGGAAGAAGGAGGCTTTGTTATCACCTCTAAAAAGGGTAAAAATATGGAAAAATATAAAAAATATTGGAACGATCCGATTAAAAATTTTTTCGTTTCTGAAAAAGAGTCACACCCTTCAAAATTAGCCCATCAGATGTATGCCGATATTCTATATCAGGAGATAATTACTAATCCAAGATGGGGGGGGATTTATAAAGAATTTACACCAGCTCACTAAAAAATTATGCACTCAACTCTGATGAAGAAGTTTTTAAAACTAATCTCATTAATTTCACTGATAGTCCTATTTTCTTTTGTTACTTATCAAATCTGCTATTGGACGGCGGAGCGCTATTTCTTCGACAAATTTTTTTTTAAAAAAAGCGTCAAACATGGTTATTTATTTTGCGACCAAGACGGTTGCCATTTAGAAAAATACGGTAAGCGCTCTGAAGATATTATCAACCTCCTCTCTGAATCAGATCCAGGCAATCAAACGGCTAAAGTCCTAGGAAGGCGTACAGAAGACACTTTCACTATTGCTATCATCGGAGACTCTTTTGTTTGGGGTGTGGGGGTAAAAAATAACGAGAGATTTTCTGTTTTATTGGAAAAAAAGTTAAATAAAATAAGAAAAACCAAAATATTATCTTATGGTCGACCTGCAGATAATCTAGCTGAACATTTAGCAAAGATGGATTTAATTTCTAAGTCGTCAGGTCCCAACATTAACCTGTATATATTTGCTTTAATTTTTAATGATATCTTAGCTCGCCAAAAGCAAAATTATAAAAACCAGCTTGTAGAGCAGATTATGGAAGAGTGTTCGTCTGTTGGAGAATATATTTATAAAGATTATGCCACATATGAAAAAGATAATCTTCCCTATCACATCTGGGTTGATAAAGCATGGAAAAACGAAGCCAATTTGTGTGTTTTCAAAAGGTGCATTTCTTATTTCCCCCACAACGCTATTTACTTTGCTACAACTGATTACCAATCTGATAACAAATATACAGGATACGAAGTTTACAAAGATATTTTGCAAAAAAATAATTTCTTTATTTTGTCGGCAGATAAAGGAAAAGAAATTAAAAATTATCAAAAGTACTGGGAAAACTTTGAGAACTTTAGAGTCTCTGAAAAAGAGCCCCATGCCTCAAAATTAGCCCATCAAATGTATGCCGATATTTTATATCAGGAGATTATTACTAATCCGAGGTGGAAATTCATAAAAAATCATGATTCTCACGACTAACAAAAAGCCAATTAAGGTTATTTTTAAAATAATAGAAAAAATGATTATCTTTCTAATCAGTTTTCTTTTAGCCCTCACTTTCCTCGAAATTGTGCTGAGAATTTCTCCTGCCAACTTTCCAATCGGTAAACCTTGGCAAAATTCAGGCTATTATACTTTGGATTCAAACCGCATTTATCGAATTAAAGCCAATCAGCAAACTTCAAAAAGCGCTATTAGCGATAAGGATGGCTTTCGCTTTAACCCAAGTCACAAAAAGGTCGGTTCTAATCAGCAACGAATTGCCATGGTTGGTGACTCCTTTACTTACGGACATGGAGTACTTCATCACCAAACTTATCCGTTTTTTCTTGAAAAAAAGCTTAATTCTCTTGGGTATGATATCTGGGTGGACAACGCCGGTGTACCTGGGTATGGCCCTGACCAAGAATTTGTCTATCTAAAAGAAGAAATCATTCCCAAGATAAGACCAGATTTCATTATTTGGAACTTGAGCCTCAATGACGAATTTGATTCAAACGAGGCTTGCCTCTTTAGAAAACATCGTGATACTTACTACCAACTCAGCGGACGCCTCAATTCTCTTTATTTCACTCAATACTACCCTCCTCTCCTGCCTAAAATCATTCGAGAAAGTAAACTTTTATCTTTCCTTCTGTCACTTTTTCCAGAAAGATATACTTTAGGCTGCACCCAAAATAAGAAGATTTCTGGCGAAGAGTTTGCTGAAAAACTCAATTTCTTGCTAAACGAAGTAAAAGTCCTTTTATCTAGCTCTAACGCTCAACTACTGGTGACCATCATTCCTGATAAACATATCTTAAGCGGAGCTCAAGAATACGAACATAGACAAAACAGGAAAAAAATATTGACCGCTACTATCCAGCAGGCAGACGTTCCTTTTTTCGATTTTAATACACCAGTCGCTAATTTCATCTTTTCTTGTAACCAAAACGGAGTCAATCGGGTGCTTGGCGTTGCCGCGGATAACGCCGCCTCTGAGCTTTTTTTTGAGGAAAAGGAATTTTATTCTCCTCACCTTAACCAGCTAGGAAATGAGGTGGCAGCTGAAGTCCTCTCCAAAGAAGTTGAAAAACTCCTTAACTGATCCAGTATCTTCTCCTCTGATATAGAGTGAGAAGCGGTCCCATTTTGCAAAAAATTGTCCGATTAACTTCAAGTCTTCTGTTTCTAATAAGAAATTCAGTTTTTTACTCAAGCCTGAGCCTCTTGAGTCAAACTCGTTAACCAGGATCAAAATCTTCTCATGATCAATTCTAGGTATTTCTTCTTCAAGACAAGTAATGGCAAGAGGTTGATTAACATACCCCATCTCTGGAAAGCCCAACTCCTCGCACAAGGGCCAATGAGTCAGAATTTGGTAATCTGACCAGTCTTGTTCTATAAACTCAGCAACTTGCCTATGTACTTCTATTCTTTTCAGGTAGTGGAGATTGGTAATATCTATCAAAGGAATAGGACTTTCTTTCCAACGCAATATAAACAGACAGTTAATGATTAATGAAATTATTAGGAAAATATGCCTATTTTTAATTAAAAAATTTAAAGAAGCGGCTCCGACAATAAAAAGGAAGGGATATAGAAAAAGCAAATACCGAGGAAGAAAAGGTCCCCACCAAAAGAACCCCACAGACAAAATGGCCAAAATGAGAAAAAACAGAAGCTCCTTACTTAAAATCTTCCTTTTCTCTTTAACCCCAAACAAGAGAAAAAATCCAGCTAAAAGGATTGGAATAGAAACTAAAGATCTAAAATCGTGCCAGAAGACAGAAGCTAAAATAAAATCTACTCCTAGAGTCTCGTGAGGAGAATTGGAGCCAAAGTAGCTAAGATTATACGGCCATAAAAACCAACCAAAAGTAAGCTTATTCACCACGATCCAAACTATAAAAACAAGAAGAGGAGAAGAAAGAAGTAGTAACTTAACAATTACTTCTTTTTTAAAGATATTTTTAAAATTTAAAAGTGTTTCAAAAAAAATTATACTTAAAATAACCAAAATAGCTGGTTCTTTAACCAAAACTAAAAGCGAGGCAACAACCAAATAGGGCCAAAGTGCCTTTTCCTTCCGCTTGTAGGAAAAATAAAAATAAATTGTCATCGCGGTCAGGGCAGCCAAAGGAATAGCTAGATGGAACATCCCGCTTTGAGCAAAAAAAATTGGAGAAAGCATCAGCATCGTCAGTGCCGAAAAGCCCACCCACCTATCATAGAGAATCTTTGCCGTTAAATAAGTAAAAAATATTGTTAAGAGAGAAAAGCTAAGAATTGTTAAACGGGCTGAAAGACTCCAAACCCCAATAAATTGATGAGTAAAAGCTACTATCTCATAAACTAAAGGGGGGTGATAAGACCACCACTCTACAAAGGGAATAAAATTATTATTGGCAATCTTTAATGCTCCTTGGAGATGATTCATCTCATCCCACCAAAAGGGTAGACTGAAAAAGGGAAGCCTTAGAATAAAGAAAATCACCAGGAGACCACCAACCCCTATCCACTCAAGTGGAAACTTTGGAGAAGATTTCCTAATATTGTCTGGTAAGCCTCGCATGGTGTCCAACAATTGGGGCAATTATGTTCAACAATTCTCTTTCTTAAAACCAATGTTCTCTCGCGCTTCCAAATCTCATTAAAATTATAGTCTATTTCCATAAGATTGCCAATTTTTTCATTCCAAATTGAGCAAGGGTAAATGTTTCCCTTGGGAGCAATAAAAACCGAGGCTGAAAGAGATTGGCAAGGTAAGGGCGTTTGTCGAGTCTTAAGGTAAAGAGGGATTCGCTTTTGGTATTTTTTTTCTAGGAAAGAGGCGCCGGAAACTAAAAACCCTTTCCTTCGATTAAATCTTTCCAGCCTTCCCCCAATCTCGGTTTTCAAATCTAAATTAAGATTTCTGTTTTGATAGTAATGAGGAGAATAATGAGCAAGATTAAAATGAAGGTCATGTCGGTTAAGATTAGGAATTTCTTTCTTTAATACCTGATAGGCTTTCTCAATCAGATTAAAATTATTCCCCGATAAAGTCATGCCGAATAAACAATTAAAGTTTTTGGAGTTGAATCGTTTCAGGTTTTTATAAGTCTCTACCGCTTTCCGCCAATTGCCCTTGAGCCCCCTTAAACGATCATGTACTTCTGGGGGCCCATCCAAGGCAATGGAAACAAAAAACCGCTTGGGGTTAAAATTGAGAATTTTTTCAACATCTCTGGTAATTTTTTCTGTTAAAATGCCGTTAGTTGGAACATGAAAGAGGAAAAGATTCTTTTGTGTCTGAAAAATCACTTCAATTATTTGAAGTAAGTCTTTTCGCAAGAAGATCTCCCCGCCAGTCAAATCGATCCAGTTAAAATAATCATTGAGAATAAAAAAGTTTTTGATTTCTTTAAATTTAAGTTCGCCTCTAGGTTTTTTCTTCCAAATCTGACAGATTTTACACCTGGAATTGCATCGATAGGTTAAGGCAAAAGTAAGTTTAAAAGGTCGATTTAATCTTTTGAAGTTTGAAAGAAGAATATTTTTGGCAAAATTTAAATAAGTCATAATTCCTTAAACAATTAAAGAATATTTTTAATTAAACACCAAACATATCGCCAGCTCATTGTTAATAGATTAATATGCGATTTGCCTTCTTTCCGAGCATACTCATGGCTGGAAATCTCCACGATTCGATAACCTTTCTTTAAAGCTTTAATAACCATCTCCTGCTCAACTGTAAAAATGTTTTCTTTTAAATCAAGTTTCTGAGCCACATTTCTTTTAACTGCCCGGTAACCATTTTGCGAATCAGTCAAACTAGTCCTAAAACGCAAATTAATAACGAGCGTAATAATCGAGCTACCAACCAACCTTAACATCTTTTCAAAATCACCATGTAGTTCGTCACTGCCACCCCTTCCTCGCGATGCTAAAACTAAATCGGCCTGATCTCTCAAAATTGGTTTTATCAATATGGGAATATCCCCAGGCTCATGTGAACCATCGGCATCGATAAAAACCAAAATGTCTCCCTTCGCCTTTTTAATTCCCAATCTAATTGCCATTCCTTTTCCTCTACCATTGTCCAAAAAAACTCTACATCCCAAATCTCTGGCAATCTGTCGACTCTTGTCATGGGAGTGACCATCGATGACTAAGATTTCGTTAACATACCTCCGTGCTTTTTTTATCACCGAGGCTAAAGTAGCCTCCTCGTTTTTCACACAAACAATCAACGCTGTCTTCACAGAAATCTTTCAACCTTTTGTCCTACTGTTTACTAACAGAATGCTTTTCTCGTTCAACAACCATCTTTCTTAGCTGGTTTACAAACGGCTTTATTGTTTTTTCCCATTCTAGTTTTTTTGACAAGGCAAGAGCGGCCTGATGTTTTTCAATCCACAATTGTTTCTGGCTAAAGTATTTTACCATTTGATTAAAGTTCTTTTCATTATAGTAAATAGTCGCTGGCTCCAGAATCCTATCTTTCCTCCATTCCGGGCAAAGAACCGGCAAACCATAACTGAGATATAAGAGGTGCTTGGCAGAAAATCCCTGACAACGCAATCTGTCATCGCTAATAGTTACTAAACCATATTGATAGTTGATTAATTTATTTAAATTTCTCAAGTAGCCAGAAAACTGCAAATTGCCAAATCTTTTATCCGGCTCTTCATAACTAAATATTTTTATCGGAAATGGACTCGTTTTTTGAATTTTTTCCAAAAGAGGCGGATTAATCCAGGAAGCATTTAGTTTACCCAAATAAACAATCTTTGGCTTTTTAGAGTATTGGCAGGATTCTTTCTGCTTTCGGCATCCCCAATTTGCCTTTATTGGTTTGGTAATCGACTTTTTTAATTGCCGCGCCAAATTGAAAAAACTCTGCCAATGAAAAGTCACTCCGTCAGCAAATTTAAACACTTCTTCTTCTATCTTGGCAATTTCTTTAAATTCACTACTGGAGTATGTTCCTAGATTTCTTATTTCTTCCGAGTAAATTGTTGGCGCATCATAAATGCCGACACGATTTACTTTTTTATCAAGCAAGCAAATCATATCTTGAGGATTTTGGCAGATAACAATGTCATGTGAGCGCTTCCTGAGGTAATCGGCAATAACCTTTCCTCTGACTTTCATCTCCGCCAATAGCGGGTAGGTGTTTCGTAAGGAAACCTTATGTTGCAACAATTGATTAAAATAATCAAAGAAATTCCCTGGTGTAGCTTTAAAATAATTCAGCCGCACCATGTGAGAAAAATGTCTTTTTGAATCAAAAAAAGAAACAACAAAACCACGCCTTCTTAGCTCCCTGGCCATATTAATAGCCCTTTCTTGATTCGCAGAGCGATCAAGGGACGCTAAAATAATGACTTTAAGTTTCCTCATTTCACAAATCCAAACCGGATTTTAACGGGTCCGTTTTCAGGGTTCTTAAGAAAAAAATCATTTTGTCCAGGTTTCAACCGAGGAATTGATTTTGGAGCTACCTGAAATTGGGTAATCACCAGACCATTATTAACCCCTCTGGGAATTTTTAAGAAATATTGACGAGTTGGTCGACTCTCTTCACCCAGCGGTATTACTGAACTTAAATTTAGAACATTATCTTGACAAGGACCATCAATTAGCTTCCACTCCTCATTATTAAAAGAAAGGCCAACCTTAACCCCGTCTTTACATAGATTTTCTCCGTATAGATAGCTCCCCAATATCGGATAGGGCAATTGAAAAAAGATGATTTCGTCTTTAAATTGTAACCCCCTGAGATAAGATTCGCCTGGCAAAGGTGTTATGAGGATGCCATTTGTATAAACAGGAGGGGCCTCTTGATACAAACTCCAATAATGTTTATTTGGCCACTGATAGTAAAAACGAATTTCCTCTCCTTCTCTTAGAGTATATTTAAAATCTTGGGGGAGGTTTTCAGGATAAAAAGTCTCGGGATACACATATTCAGTCCTATAACCAGAAAAGGCTTCCAGTTGTTTATTATAAACCCATTCTGGACGGTTAAATATTTCGGTTGTTTGTTTTATTAAATTTTTGTCATTAAAAATATCCCCAATACTGGCAATTTCACCATTTTTATTAGTGTAAAAAACTTCTCTGTCTGGATCCAACATGTGCCATTTATCATTATAAAAAATTTCAGCAACAACATGCTCTGTTAGGAAAACTATTCGGGCGTCAAAATTCGATAAAGTTGCCAACTGCGCCAAAACGGTTGCCGAATCATCACAATAGCCATATCCCCAACTGTTAAAGTATTGCAAAGGGTTTTCGACGTCAAGATAATTATTGTCCACCCTAACGGCTGGTTTAAAGTGATATCGGTTGTCAACAACAAACTGCCACAATGACTTAGCCGTTGCTTCCCTATTGGCTACATCAGTATTTTGCAAAGCATCTTTTAAAACAGATTCATTAGATGACCAATCTCGGCCATTCACTACCAGTTGAGGGCTAATCTTTTCCTCTCCTAGATTAGTGATTGAAAAAAAGACGGGCTCCCCGTATTTCTGTAAACTATCTTCGCTTAAGTTTCTTTTGGTGATCTTTTCTCTTATAATAAAATCAAGGGACTCATTATGGCGGGGCAATCGGGGTAATCCTATTTCAGACTCTAGCGAAAAATCCGGATTCTCTTTTTTACTTTGAATAATTAAAAAGATAAAGCCGGCTAGAACAATAGATAACAATCCGATTACTAGAATTATTTTTTGAACCTTCATATGAATAAGTTCTCCAAAACGATTTTACTAAATAACAGCTCATTAAGGAAATTTCTATTTCTCTATAATTAAGACTATGTGTGGTATTTTGGGTTTTACTGGCAACAAAAACAAAAGGTTAACAAAAAAATTGTTAGCCACTATTCAGCATCGAGGTTTTGATGAAATCATCTATTTTCATTCTCCTGGTATCAATTTAGGAATGAATCGTTTAGCCATTGTCGATCTTCGGTCCAATTTGTATCCTATGACTTACAAACACTATGTCCTCATTTATAATGGTGAAATCTACAACTACTTGGGCCTCAAAAAGCAGTTTTTGGCCAAAAAAATTCGCTTTAGTACCCGCTGCGATGCCGAAGTAATTCTTTCTCTTTTTGATCTTTTTCAATATAAGGCCTTTCCCCTACTTGAAGGAATGTTTGCCATTTGTATCTATGATAAAAAGAAAAAACAAATCATTTTAGCCAGAGATAAGTCCGGACAAAAACCACTTTACTATCTTAAAACACCATCAGGATTTATCTTTTCTTCAGAAGTCAAAGCCCTGATTTCGCATCAAAAAGAGGAATTCCAATTGAACCGCTCTACTCTTTTACAGTATCTTACTCAGGGGTTTGTTTTTGGCCAAGAAACACTAGTTAAAAAAGTCAGGAAAGTCCCTCCTTCTCATTGCCTAGTTTACGATCTAAAATCAAAAAAAGCCAAGTTAAAATCATATTGGCGGCCCAAAATTAATTCACGACCCCAATCATCATCAGAGGAAAAGCAACTTATCTCTAAATTAGATAAACTCATTAAAGCTTCGGTAGAAAAACGCCTGCTATCTGATGTTCCCCTCGGTTGTTTTTTAAGTGGTGGGGTTGATTCTAGCTTAATCACCTACTTTGCGACCCAAAAAATTAAAAAGCTAAAAACATACTCCATTTCCTTTCCTGAATCGCCTAGACACGACGAGGAACGCTACTCGAGAAAAGTCGCTTCATGGTTAAAAACCCAACATACTGCCATACCGTGTACCGCTAAAAAAATAAAGCCAGTTATTGAAAACATCAGTCAATATATCGACGAGCCAATCATGGACCCGGCGGTTTTGCCTACTTTTCTTTTGGCTAAAGAGGCAAGGAAATCAGTCAAGGTCGTCTTAACTGGTGAAGGGGCCGATGAACTCTTTGGTGGTTACTACCGATATCACAAAGAACTTCTGGCTGTAAAACTTCAAGCGATCATCAAAATTTTCCCCTTCTTAGCAACAATCAGAAATTTTGTCTTGGATAGTAAGTACGAAAAGGTGTTCACCCCATTGGCTGAGCATTACACCGCTCAAAGCATCTGGAAACCAACTGAGTTAAAACAACTCTTACTCCTTAAAAACTCGGTTCTACCCACCTTACGTGTTAGCCACCCTCACCTCGAACAGTTTGCTGTTACTAACCCCCTATTGGCAGTGCAACTGACAGACTACAGAGGCTATTTGGCCGAACAACTCCTTATGAAAATCGACAAAATCACTATGAGTAATAACTTAGAAGCAAGGGCGCCCTATTTAGACACCAAGATTATCAACTTTGCTTTAAATCTGCCTCAAAATGAGAAAATCAGAGGCATCCACGGAAAATATTTACTAAAAAAGGTTGTTGAAAAATACTTTCCCAAAGACTTCACTTGGCGTTTAAAACGTGGTTTTTCTGTGCCATTGGGTAATTGGTTTCGCCAAGAGCTTCAAGACATTGTCTATCAATCCCTGGAAGATTCCAAAGAATTCTCTGATTTGCTCAACACCAAATACTATACCCACATAGTAAAAGAACACATGGAAAAAAAGAAAAACCATAAAGATAAAATTTGGAGTCTGATCGTTTTAACCAAATGGTTAAAGAAGTACCGAATCTCAACTTAACTTAAATATGGCCAACAAGAAAAAAAAGAAGCTCATGATTTTAATCTGGAACATGGGTATTGGAGGGGTTCAGAAACGAGTCCGTGACCTTATTTTGGGTATTGCCAAAGATTATCCTCATTGGGAAGTTCATCTCCTTATTAAAACTAAAACACCTAATTATTTCACTACTGAAATTACCGACCATCCTCGCGTAAAAATCTACTATTTTTCGCTCTACAAAAAAAGATTCAGCTCCTTGCCTTTTCTGTTTTGGACGACTAAACATTTTTTAATGATTAAGCCAGAGGTTTGTCTTACTTTTCTTGACTATCTCTCTATTATCATGATTGCTATAAGGCAACTCTTTTTCTGGAAAAAAACTAAGCTGGTTTTAAATGAAGGCATCCTAACCTCTAGATATCTCCAAATCCATCGCAATTTTTTCTGGAAATTTTTAGTTAAGTTAACCTACAAATATGCCGATAAGATAATCGTTCCCACTAAAAGCTGTCAAAAGGACCTAATCAGCAATTTTAATGTATCCCCTAAAAAAATTGTTGTTGTCCCCAACTGGACCTTATTTAACCCTTACCAACCACAAAAGCCAATCTTTGATCTTATCTACATCGGCCGCTTCGAAAAAGAAAAAGGTGTTTTGTCACTAATCTCTATCGTCAAAAAACTCAAAAAAAATAAGCCCGACATATCCCTTTGTTTAATTGGAGAGGGAGCACAATTATCCTCAATTAAAAAGCAAATTAAAAGAAATTCTTTAGCTGGCCATGTGAAGATAAAAGGCCATCAAAAAAACGTTATCCCCTATCTGCGGAAGTCAAAAATCTTTATTTTGAACTCGCGCAGCGAAGGCATGCCCAATGTGGCGCTGGAAGCGGCAATGTGTCAAGTTCCCACCATCTCTAAAAATTTCCCGGGATGCAACGAGGTTATCCGACACGGAAAAACTGGTTATATCGCTATGAATAAAATCCAACTAATCGAATTAACAGTAAAGCTGCTTTGTAATCATCAGCTCCGACGAAAGACGGGCAGGCAAGCTCAATTATTTGTTCAAGGAAACTTTTCTTTCTCCAATCAGAAAAAATTTATTCAAACCCTGCTATCATAAAAAATTAACTAAAAACCTCTTATCTTCTCATTAACAGCATTTTTGCCCACTCCCCTAAGACTTTTGTCTTATTCTTTCTTATTGCGTCTTTAGTAGAGCACATCAACCAACAGTCATGACATGCCTGAGTCCTCTTAATGTATTGCTTACGCCTAGAAGAGTTCCAAATTGTCTCGAAGTCAGATTTAATCAAATTTCCTATTGGCCAAGGCTTAAGGTGGCATATGTAAACCTCTCCAAGTGGGTCGAGGTAAAAGAAATCTTCTCCTGCTCCACAAGGCAATCCCCTTTTCCCGGTTTGGAGATATTCAAACTGCTGATAATAAAACCAAGCTTTGGCCCATCTTTTCGGTTTAAGACTTCTGGTCTGATAGCGTATAACTCGATTAACGTCTGGCTTGATCTTTTTATAGTTCGGCCTTAAGCTCTCTTTTTTACCTACTCCGTAGAAAATAGGCGAGTCATGAACAACGTTGAGGGAAAGATTAAAATTGTTCTGCCAGCAATACTCAATCACCTTCTCTAATTCTCCAATGTTCTGTTTCATCAGAGTGAAAATAACGCCGATATCGCGAACACCATATTTTCTCAAGACCTGCAGTGTTTTCAAAGAACGACGAAAAGAGCCTCGAAGCCCACGTATCTGGTCATGCGTATCACCCCATCCGTCCATAGAAACCCTAAAAGCTATGTTTGGCTTTTCTTTTAATATTAACGGCAAAGCTTTTTCAATCTTTTGAGTTAAATATCCATTAGTGGTAATTAGTTGTTTTGCTCGAGGGCATGTTTGTTTTAAAATTTTTACTATTTCAGAAAGATCTTCTCTTAAAAAAGGTTCGCCTCCGGTAATGTCAATCATCCTTAAAGAACGAGGTAATTTTCGATAAACATTGCTATCAAGACCATCTTCTTTCTTATTTTTCCAAAGATCACACATTACACAACTTGAATTACACCGTAAAGTCACGGCAATAAAAGCCGTGGTGGGAAAATCTTTTTTAGTTTTTTTTGTTTTTAACTTCATCCCTCTTAGCGAAAAATCCCTGAGAAAAAGATCGTTCATATAGCTCGATTAAAAATAACAGTCGCAACTCCTCCCATCCGTCCTTTTTTTTAGATCTATTTCTATCAAATAAAACTCTTACGCTCTTTTTGCCAATTCCGTACATTGTTCCGATTAGTTTATATAAGTAATCCGGCCGGCGATAAGCCCGAAGATCAAAATAGTCTTTGGCAGAACTAAAATCTTTCCATTTATGACAAAGTAAAAACTGAAGCCTCCCTCTTTCGTATGCTTTCTTCATCATTCCCTTAAAATTGTCCACTTCCTCATGATAGACAATCATCTTTGGTTCAAAAGCTCCCCTCAGGTTTTTTTTAGACAACTGTAAACCTAAATCAATATCTTCAAAGCCACTGACGGCGCTTATACCAAATCTCGTATCAAAGGCAATTTTGTTTTTTTTCAGTAATCCTGTTAGAAAAACTACGTTTTTGCTGTCAAGTCCTTCAGGGGCAACTTTATTGGTTTTTTTGTTCACTTGAAAGTAAAACCAATCAGTATAAAGCTGATATTGAGCCCTGGAAAAAATGTTTTCGGGATTTTGAAGCAGTGATTTTCCCAAAACAAACGCTGTTTTTTTCGGAATGATTGTTTTTTTGGCCACTTCAACCCATTCTCTCTTTAAAACACAGTCATCATCAACAAAACCCAAGAGCTCTGTTTGGCAAAATTTCAAAGCTTTATTTCTCGCTCTGGGCGTCCCCTTTCTTGGCTCAACCAAATATTTAAGGGGAAGTTTATTTTTAAATTGCCTATAAATGACCTGGGCGCTTTTCTGGGCGTCATTATCAATAATTAACACTTTGTCCGGAGCAACTTTTTGTTGAACAACACTTTCCAAACATCGTTTTAGTTTGGCCGGTCTTTTTCGCGTCACAATGGCTAAAGTAAGACTATTTTTCATAATAATGCAGCGAGGTATCCCATCATCAACATGAACAGATCGAAAGTTGGGTCTTGGTTAAAAAGGGCGTGAAATTGAGCGCTAATTAGAAAAGTGGACGCCCCTATCCATATTCCAAAATTGATCCAATCCTCTTGGACTCTTCTCCACGCCTTAAAAAATAAAAGACCAACAAAAGTGATAAATAACATTCCGGCAGGAATACCAAGCTCTGAAAAAAACAGCAAAAAGGTGTTATGAACCGGAAAAATAAAACCTCGATGTTCCTCGGGAACACCCTGATTAATCATTTCGTCAGTAAAGTGGTTAAAGCCGATTCCAAACACTGGATAATTCTCCATCATTGTCAAAGATTGTTTGGCTAAGACCAATCTTCCCCGGCCACTTCCCAAGGTCCAAACATATCTGAGAGTTTCGGCTCTCATAAAAACCAATGAGCCAATAGAAAAAACAAAAATTACCAAACCAACTATCAACACCGTCAGGGCTTTAGAACGCTTCAACAACTGCCAGTTTATTAATGTTCTTCCTTTGACTAAAAAGACTGCCAAAACAAGCAAAAGTGCTCCCCAAGCACTCCGGCTAAATGTCCCCACAACCGCAATAAAACCAAATAATAAGGCCAGCGCGCTTATCAAAATCTCCTCATCAAAATAGATTTTTTGACTAATTTTTTTAAAGAGTAACCCTAGGGCAACAGGCATCAGCAGGAGAAGAAAACTGCCAAAGTAGGTGGGGTGGCCCATAAATCCCGACACTCGGTAGATATCATCGCTATCAGTAGTCCGAAAGCCAAAAGGAAATAATGTTGATGGATCTTCCATATCTATCCCCAACGGCTGACCATTGAAAAATTGCAAAGTCCCTACAACACCAAAAAATAACAAAATGCTTATCAGATACTTGTAAAAATCTTGTCTAATCCTTGGTTGAGAGAAAAAATGCCTACCCATAAAAAAAATCCAGATTGCCAGCCATAATCGAATTAATCCGGTAATAGCCAAATCAAAGCGGAAGGCAAAAAAGCTACTAACACAAGCCAGTCCAAACAGGAAAATCAACATCCAGGCAATTCTTTTATCTCCAAGAAAGGATTTAATCTTCTTTTTCTTGAAAAAAAATGAAGCCATAAAGAGCAAAAATAGGGTGATTGCCAAGATCAGCTTTAGGGAAACTCCAAAGTAAAACTCATAGCCCGGTTGCCAGAATTCTGGACCAAAAGGAACGACTGTTAGAAGCCAACTTCGCAAAACTCTTTCAAAAGGCAAAGAAAAGAGAAAAACATAAAACAGTGCTTCCAATAAACTCTTCTTAAATAAAAAGAGCGCGCCTCCGTAAATGACAAAAAGTAAAAGAAACGATTTCGAATTAAAGACTCCAAGAGTTAAAAAAAGAGGTAGGAGCCATATTAACCACGAGAGGTAATTCTTTTTCACTCTATTCAATTGGTTGAATTTCTTGAATCGTCGCAAGCCCATCAATTCTATCCGTGTAAAACCACAACTGTTCTCCGACTTTCACCTTCTGGTGGCCGCCAAAATACCACCTCTTATCAATCTCTACCAACTTCAACTTTAATGTTATTACGATATCTCTTAAGCGAGGGTTTTTTTCAATGGCAACGTATCCTTCAATATTAGGATTGCTAATAAACATATTGCTTGTTGAGGGCTCAATCTTCACATCCAATATCTCAGCCACCACCTCGCCGGTCGCCCGGTTTATCATCGTGTCTCCTTTTTTTACCTGAGCGACAATCCATGGTTCTTGGGCAATCCATCTGCCAACAACAATCACTTCTTTTTCTTCATAGCTACCAAGAGGCACATCGTCATCAATTATTTGTCCGAGGACTAAAATATTGCCCAACCTCAATTCAATAGGCGCCCCCAACTCTAAAGCTCTACCTTTGAAGACGTACTTCTCCATCCGTTTGTTAAAAAATGATTCAACTTTAACCGTCAAATATACTTCTGCTTCTTCATCTCCCCTCTCATAGCTTTCAATATCAATCACCTTAGCAATAGTTTTCCCTCCCGCATCTTTTTCTATAAGGCCCACGTTTAATTTATCACTCAACCAAAAAGGAGTTTTATAGCCATAAGGACTATAAGAACTAGACCAGTTTCTGCCTACCACCTCGACCCGAATTGTCCGCCATTCCTTTCTGATGCCAAAATATCTAACTAAAAAAACTACTGAAAAAGCCACCGTGACTAAAATAAAAATCTCCAACGGCGTTAGGCTCTTCAATCTCTTCTTCACTCGAATAGCTACAGTTTTAAATCTCTTCATTTTTGAATCATTCCGAGACCGCAGTCCCCAGGAAATTCTATCATATTATACCTTTTCTGCGCTTTTAGTTCTTGCCAAAGTCTTCTCACTCCATACGTCAAGCCTCCCTGTTTTTTGATGTAAATGTCGTGAAGGGCAACAAATCCCCCTTTTTCTAACCTTGGCCAGAAACGCTCAAAATCCGCTTTAACACCTTTGTAAGAATGGTCACCGTCAATGTGAATATGCGCCCAACTACGCTTGGAATGTTTTTGATAAAATTCTTCGCTCGTCATTAAATAGAAAATAAGATATTTGTCTAAACCAAATTTGGCAAAGTGTTTCTTCACGTTTTTCTTTTTCCAAAAACCAACCCCACCCCATGCTTGGGCTTGATTTCCTGGCTGACGATAATCAAAGCCAGCCTCAACAAAATCCACCCTTCCTTTCTGATTGTCACGGCATGCCAAAGCGCATATCGCCGGAATATAGCCATAACGGCTCCCGATCACCAAAATTCTTTCTGGCTTTAAAACTCTAATTAGACTATAATGAATCCAACCATAGCCAAAATCGTTATGTTTCTTATCAACATTATGCCAGTTACCTTCACGAGGACAAGAGTCGCCATTTTGTCGAGAATAAATTTTTAAAAAATTTTTAATATTCAATTGTGGAAGTAATTCTAATTGCCTTCTTCGTGAAGAGGACTTAATTAAAATACTATGAAGTCTATTTAAAATCTCATCTCTTATCATTACAAAGACCCAAAAATATGCGGCTTGATTATATCAAAAATATTATCCAAAAAACAGACAATAATCAAAACCAGACCATTTCTAATTTTGAGAAAAACAGGCCACAAATCCTGAAAATATTAAAAAGCCATCCGACGCCATTATATATTATTGACAAAAATATTATTAGGAATAATCTAGACATACTTCAAAAAAGTCTCGAAAAAAATTGGGAAGATTACGCAATTGCTTACTCCTTTAAAACCAATTACGAAATTGCGAAATCGAGAATCTTCCCCCAAAGAAACCTTTGGGCAGAAGTAGTATCAGGAAAAGAATATCAGCTCGCAAAAAAACTAAAATATGAAAAAATAATTTTTAATGGTCCATACAAAACTGACCCCGAGCTCAAGGCAGCCATTAAAGACAAATCTTTAACCCACATTGACCATCATGAAGAATTGGGCCGCTTAATGGCCATTAAAAAAAGCCAGCCATTTAGCTCTTCAGTCGGCATTAGGGTGAGAACAAAGATTAAGGGCCTTAGCCCTAGCCGCTTCGGCTTTTCAATTGACTCGGGTGAAGCAGAAAAAGCAGTAAAAAGAATCAATCGACAAACCAAATTGACCTTGGTGAGTCTTCATATCCATCTTGGCACTGATATCGATAATCCTGAGTGCTACCAAGAAGCCTCCCAAAAAATAGCCTCCTTTGCCCAAAAAATCTCTAGATTTAAAAATGTAGATATTCAATATCTTGATTTAGGCGGTGGCTTTCCTTCTAAAGGATTAAAACCCTTTCATAAAACTAGTTGGCATCCGCAACCTATTGAAGAATATGCTAAAAATATTTCTCAAGAATTAAAGAAAACATTTAATGAAAAACAAAAACCCACTCTCATTCTCGAACCGGGCCGCTGTCTTGTTGACGATGCCGTAATTTTTGTTACTAAAATAACCAAGATAGAAAGACCCAATAAAAAGAAGCAACTACTTATGACTAACGGCACCATAACTATGCTCCCTTTGAAACACTACCGTCCTCAAATTATTCAGGCCGTTTCCTCTCAATTCCAACCGATAAAACAAAAGCAGATTTCCTCCACGGTTTACGGCTCAACCTGTCAAGAAAATGACATTCTTTATCAAGGTCTTTTGCCTTCAATAAGACAAGTCGGATCCTACCTCATTTATTACGTCGTTGGCGCCTACAACCAAAACATGGCATCTGAATTTATCTTCAACAAGCCCAAAATATTCTTTATTAGTGGTAAACAATATTTATCATAAATGGGACGTTAAGATTCTTTTGAAAGAGCATCGAGCGAATTATACTATAATTAGAAAAGCAGTTAATTGCTAATTGTTAATAGATGGCTTGAATCATGAAAATCAGAGATTATCTAAATTTCCTTTTGATGATGACGGAAAAGGAAGTCAAAGCAAGGTACAAGAATGCCATCTTGGGTTTTTTATGGATTTTTTTAAACCCCCTTTTTCAGATGTTAATCATTGGTCTCATCTTTAGTAACTTTATTAAGATTCCTATCGCTGACTATTTTCTTTTTCTTTTTACCGGTCTTCTTCTCTGGAATTTTTTTTCTTATTCTCTTACTAAAGCAACTCCATCGATTGTTTGGGAAAGAAATCTCATCCAAAAGGCAAAATTCCCTCGGGAAGCAATTCCCCTTTCAATTGTTTTTTCAAATTTTTTTCATTTTCTGGTTTCTCTACTCTTTTTACTCACCTTTCTTATTTTCACCCGTCAGCTAGCCCTTTTCTCTTCCCCCGAAAGAATACCTATGCTCGCTATTTCTCTTTTATGGCTCCTTGCTTTTACCAGCGGGGCTTCTCTCTTAAGTACTGCTTTAAATGTAAAATATCGAGATATCAATTTTTTTGTTCAGGCATTGGTAATTCTTTGGTTTTATGCCACACCGGTTATTTATTCTCTTCAAATCCTGCCAGAAGCCTTTCTGCCACTTTTTCAATTAAATCCTCTCACCTATCCTTTTGAAATGTTTCGTTTCAGTTTGTTCACTTCCTATCTTCCTCAATTAAATATTTTTTTTGCCAATGCGGCTATTTCTTTTCTCATCATCTTTTCAGGAATTATACTTTTCAAAAAAGAAAGTGATACTTTCAGTGATTGGTTGTAAAAAAAAGAAATTAATAATCTTAAGTCTAACTAACAAATATTTGGAGAAATGAAAAAACAATCAGCAACCAACAATCGGCCATTGGCAATAAAGATTACCAATCTTTCCAAAAAATACATTCTTCATCATCAGAAACCCACCTTAGTAGAAAATGTCTTCAAGCGGGGCCAAAAAGAAGAACTTTGGGCTTTAAAGAATATTAATATGGAAATAAGACAAGGTGATAGTATTGGCTTTATTGGTGAAAACGGATCCGGCAAAACCACTTTTCTTAAAATCATTGCTGGAATAACCACTTCGGCTTCTGGCCAAATTCAAGTAAACGGAAAAGTTGTCGCTTTGATAGATATAAATTCTGGTTTCCACCCAGAGTTAACAGGAGAAGAAAACATTTATCTCAACGGAATGCTTATGGGAATGAGTCAAGAAAAAATAAAAAAAGAATTTCGTAAAATTATTCAATTTTCTGGACTCAAAAAATTTATTGATGCTCCTTTTTATACTTACTCTAACGGAATGAAGTTTAGATTGGGCTTCTCTATCGCAATCCATTCTCAACCAGATATTTTTTTGATTGACGAAATTATTGGGGGAGGTGATAAAATTTTTATTAATAAAGCTTATCAATTCGTAAAAAATTTTATAAAAGATGGCAAAACTTTTGTCTTTGCTTCCCACTTCCCGCCGTTAGTAAAAAAATTCTGCCAAAAAACTGCAATACTAGAGAATGGGCAAATAAAAATAATTGGAGAAACTAAAAAAATTATCGATTTATATACTTCTTCAAGAGAATATTAAATATCTCCTAAGGTTAAAACACGAGTCAATAAAACATTTTTTAACTCTTTGCCCCATTTTGGTAGCTCATCCTCTTTTTTAAAACCCCAGTAAACCCCGATCTCTTTAAGAATTATCTCTGTTACTTTTTCATTTAAATCTTCCCTAACAATCTTTTTTCCTAGAAACTTTTTAATATATCGGTAGGAAAAAATTTTTTGGGTGGCTTTAATAATATCTTTTAAGTGTTTAAGATTGGATTTTTTCATATGAGGCAAAATAAGGCCTATCGCCTTTAATGCCTCCTCCTCATTTCCTTCCAAAAATGTTATTTCCTCTAAATTTTTTAATATTTGCTTGAGATTCTTAGACTCGTTTTCTCCCAATTTAAGTAAAAGTTTGGCTAAAGAAACAACCAAGTCTGGATCTTTTCCTTTATTAACAAATTCCATTAGTAAATCAACTTGATTTAAATAAAACTCAGTTAAAGAAATGCTAAATTCAAGCTTATAATTGGCTCGTCTTCTCTTCTTTAATTTAAAAGATTGGTTTTTTGCTGTTTTGATGTCTCTAATAATTTTTTTTCTAAATTTATTATAATCTTGATAAGAAACAAAAAGGAACTCATTTTTAAGACCTACAGGGAAATCTGAAAGGCCCATCTGAGAACAAAAGGCGATAAAGTGCCTTAAAGAAAAACTATAACGAAAAAGTGAAAAGCTCAATCTTTCCAGGGAATTACCTTTTTCTCCGTAGCGAAAGTCTTCGCCGTTTAATTTTTTGGGCAACCTAAGAAAGATTTCATCTTGACGGATTAAGCTAAGAAGCCTGATTAAGTGATAAACTGGGTCATAATATAGACGCGGGATGTCTTTATACATTATATAATAAGCATAATTAAAAAGTGACTTAGTAACAACTAAACTTTTTTCTAGATTATTTTTATTTTTTTCTAAGGATATATATAAGGATCCCGTCGGAAAAAACCGGCTGGCGGCCACCATCATTTGAACCCTAGAATTATTTGGAGCTAAAGCCACTCCTTCTTTACACGAAGGAGAAATAATGTCGTGAAACCTATCTGCTTTTTTAATCAAGCGGCCTACCTTCCACAAAGTAGACTCATCTCTAATATGAAAACTCATTGAATCATTAAAAAGTTGAATTATTTCTTTTTGAGGATAGCCCAAAGATAACAAGTCATAATATAAAAACTTAAGCGCCGCCTCAATTCTCTGGGCGGTGTGTTTCGCCAAAGAAAGCCTAAGAATAGGAGTCCGCATTTTTTTTTGGCAGTATTCTTCAGCAATTTTTTCAAAAAAGATAACAAAATTTCTTAAAGAACCAGGGGTAAGAGAACTCGAAAGCTGACGAGAAAATTTACCTCGACCATGATCAACCATTAATTTATAAACATCATAAATAGTATACTGTCCGTCTTTATAAACAAATGGGTCAGTTTCCCAATAAAGGAACACATCTCTTTCTTTTGGTAAATCGAGAGGAAAATATTTATAATATTTAGGAAACTTCTTTAGCAATTTCTTTCTTATTTCTTCTAGAGACTCATCCCTTTTGGGAATAAAGTTTTTATATTTCTGGTAAAATTTTTTAATCGACTCAAAAGAATATTTTTTTTCTATTCGTTTTTTAATCCCTGTGCAACAAAAATAACAGTTACCAGTACAGCCCTTTGTCAATTCAACAGCGTAAAGTTCTTTAAGAATCAGTCTTCTTTCACGACTACTAAATTGCTCAAACTCTTCCATTAAATCAACCGTTTCGGCCTTTTTAATTGATTTATCTGGGTCGGCAGCATAAAAACTGTCTAACGTCTCGAGAGTCTCTTCTCTTACTCTTTTGTTATAACTTTTAGCTCCGGCCACAACCAGGCCCAATTTATCCCAGGGAGGGATTCTCCAGCGGTTTTTCCTTATTTTTTCAATTTCGATAATAATTTCGGGCCTCAATTTTTTATTATTTCTCATCTCCTTCCTTTTTTGAGCAACAATAATTACTCTGGGAGGAAGGCTTTCATAAAAATTCTTAATAAACTCCTTAACTTCAAAACCTGCTGCTATCAAAACCCCCTCAATTTGATCTTGAGTATAATAATGAAAATTAAGATTGCGAGTTATAATTTTTTTTCCCTTGCGAAACTGAATCTTAGTCTTCTCAATTTGTTTTTTAAAGTCAAGGGTTCTACCCCGATAGACGGTTGTTTTGTCGGCTTTAAATTCGTTTTCTAGTAAATATTTTTGATTGCCTAACTTTTTTCCAAAGCGAAAATACTCTCGAAAACATCCTTCTGTGTCAGCGGTAATTAAAAAAATTTTTCCACCAGGCTTTAAGGCTTTAACGAGTTTGAAAAAAATTTCTTTGTTTTGAAAATCATCAAAATAAAACGCAGCTGGGTAAGACATCAAAACTAGATCAAATTCATCTTGATATGGTAGCTGTCGAATATCTCCTTGAACGAAATCAATTTTGACCCCATTCTTTAAGGCATCTGCTTTGGCTTTTTTCAAAAACGGCAGAGAATAATCAAAACCTACCACTTTATAACCCCTTTTTGCTAATGCAATGGAGTGGCGGCCATAGCCACAACAGAGATCAAGAATTTTATGGCTCTTTTTTACTGAGGTCGTTTTGAGAAAAAGATCGATTTCTTTTTCCGTTTCTTCTTCAGTAAAAAAGGAAGAATAAATTTTCAGCCAATTCTTATCATAGAGCGAACGCCAACCAAAAGTATTATTCATATTAGAATTCTTAAAATTACTTGAAGATGCCTATTGCCTTTGCTAGACTTGTTATCATATAAATTCATTATAGCATAGCACCTGTTCGATTAAATTAATTTTTCATGCAGAGAAACCTTTTACCGAAGAAGTCGAAAAAAGAGATAATAAAAATTCTTCAAGGAAGAAAATTAGAAAATCTTCAAGCAATACAGAATATAGAGAATTTCTTTATGAAGAAAAGAGGTTATATTTTTAAAATGCCAAAGCCCAAGACATCAGTAATTTTACTTCTATCAGGGGGTTTAGATTCAACAATTAACTGGGCTCTCTTGATGGATATTTATCACTTAACTGTTTACCCTTTGGTAAGAATGTCTCCTGAAACCGGAAATGAATCCAGAAAGGCAAAAAGAGTACTTAAGGTATTTTCCGAAATTTTCAAAAAAAAATATCCAGATTTTTTTAGAGAACCATTATTCTACAAAGAAGATTTTTTTGTGGCGGAGATACAAAAAAAATATTTGAAGCAACTTTCGAGGAACAAAAAAAGGGTCTTAAAATTCATAACCAGTAACAACGATCTTCTTACAGAAATACCTGATTTCATGTCTTTATATATATCTACTGCCCTTCAATACCGGGACCTGCTCGCCCTAAAAAAGAATGATAAAATTAACACTCTCTTTTTCGGGCTAGTTTCCACCGACGGTGAAGAAACTAAAGCACAGACTTTTACTTCCTTAAGGTCGATGATGTTTAACGCCTGTAATACTACTCAAGATTACAACCTACAAATTTCTGCTTTGTCTATAGAAAAAGAGCTGGGCTATTTTCTAAGCGCTAAAGAGCTTATTCAGTCCAATCAATATTTAAAACTTCCTTTAGAAAAAACCTGGAGCTGTCAAAAAACGAGAGGTTTATACCACTGTGGCTCATGCCCAAACTGTAGCACTAGGCGATTTAAATTTTCTAGCGCCGGCGTTGAAGATAAAACAATTTATTTATCTGACTACCGATCCTCAATATTATTTTATTATTACAAGAAGTGGTTTCAGCCTCATTTTCCCCTCTTGCATGATATAATTAAATACTGGTATAATTCTTTTAGAGAGAGGAGGTGAACCCAATTGAAAAAAAGGTTGAAGAAAAAATACTCTCGTCCCAAAATAAAAAAGGTTTCACCTAAAATCTTTTTATTAACGTCGAGTTAAAAGTACAAAAAGATATTTAGGATTAGTAAGTAAGATCTCGTGCTAGCTTTCCTGAAGAAAAGGATTAATTATCAAAATAAGTATTTAAAGAGGGACACAAAAGGTAAGCAAATAAAGGTTTTTGTGGCCTCGAAAAGTGTTAAAGTTTTAATTGAGAAGTCGGGCGAGTTTCTTTCTCTTGATGGGATTAGCTTCGAAATTTGGCAACTCCTAGGCAAAAAGATTTCATTTCAAGATTTAATAAAAAAGATTGAAAAGCGATATGACGTTTCTGAAAATAGATTGAAGGTCGATGTAAACGCCTTTCTTTCAGAACTTGAAAAATATGGACTTCTAAAAGTTTTGGGCAAGGCTAAATCTTAGCTAGACCAAGAATGTATTTTGGTAGAACTGGGATTATATCTTCCCCACCAACATTGTCACCTTTAGTTATAAAAATCAGTTGATGTTTTTTCTGTCTAAGGCTAACCACTCGATGGGCGATAATTCTTTTTTCTTGAATAGAGTAATATGCGATAATTGATTCCTTTTTTATCCTTTTTTTTATCTGCTTAGTGGGGATAACCTCCACCTCAATCACTTGGTCCTCTTTTATCGTAGGCCACATACTTAACCCAGTTCCTTTAATTTTTATTTTTTTATTTTGAAAGACTTTTTTTAGAAAAAGAAAGCTTTGATAATCAATCTCTTCTTGTTGAACTACCGAATTTTTAGAAATGATAAGTTTTAACCAGCTAATCATGCCCCTTCTCACCTTAATCCACCTGTAACCCGGACTTTTTTTAATAAGGAAACATCCTCTAATACCTTGCCACAACCACGAACCACGGCTGTCATTGGGTCGTCAGCCACCCAAACTGGCATTTTTGTTTCTTCGGCAATGAGTTTGTCTAAGCCTGCCAATTGAGACCCCCCGCCACAAAGAGTAATTCCCCTGGCAACAATATCAGAAACTAGTTCCGGTGGTGTTTCCTCAATCACCTCTGAGAGTTGGTCAACAATCTGACGAATGACTGGAGTAATTGCCTCCCGAATTTCCTCTGAACCAACTCTTAAGGATTTGGGCAAACCCGTTTCCAAATCTCTGCCTCGGATAATGGCTTGGCGGATTTTTTCTTGAGGATAAGCTGAACCCAACTGAATTTTAATCTCTTCCGCCGTTGCCTCACCCAAAAGCAAGGAGTACTTCAAACGCATGTAAGAAATCACGGCTTCATCCATTTCATCCCCAGCAATTCTTAAACACCTCTCAATTACAATCCCTCCCAAAGAAATAACGGCAATTTCCGTTGTTCCCCCGCCAATATCAACTAAAAGCATACCTTCGGGCTGTTCAATGGGTAAGCCAATGCCTATTGCCGCTGCCATTGGCTCCTCAATTAAATAAGCTCTTCTTGCTCCAGCACTTAGAGTCGCGTCCTGAACCGCTTTTCTTTCCACTTCCGTTACTCCCGAAGGAATACCAATCACTACTCTTGGTTTGGGAATTTTGGGAAAAAGAGGGCCTGATTCATGAATCTCCTGAATATATTGTTTGACCATTGCCTCAGTGGCATCGAAATCAGCAATCACTCCGTCTCTTAAAGGCAGAATGGCTTCAATCATTTCCGGGGTTTTGCCCACCATTTTCTTGGCTTTCGTGCCAATGGCTAAAATTTCCTTGGTTTTCTTTTGGCGAGCAACCACCGAAGGCTCTCGAATGACTATCCCCTTTTCCTTTACCCAAACCATTGTATTAGAGGTTCCCAAATCAATGCCAACATCATGGGAAACAAGACCAAATAGAGAGTCAAGCATAGAGTTTATCTATCGTTCTTTTTAAAAAGAATGAATCTGTTTTCTGAGCAGTGCTTTTAAAAAATTTACCCTCAAAGAAAGAGGTAGCTCGGGCTCTAGTATATCATAAACAGTTGTTTCTCGAGGATTAGGAAAAATCTCCCCTTTGAAAGAAATATAAGAGCCCGGGGGGAGATTTCCAATAACTTCCTTTCTCAAATCAGTAATTCCTTTTTCAGCAAGCACTCTTGCCACAAAAACCGATGTTGTTCCTTTCCCAGGTCCATAAAGCCAGACTTCACGAATGCTCTGCCAATCATTAAAGTCTAGTTTACTGAAGCGCTCAGCCAGCTCTTGAGACAGCCTGTGCCAAGAGCTGCCCGTATAAAAATAAACACCAGGATTCCCTGGCTCCCTCTCTTTTGGAGACATGAAGAGGATAATAACAAAGAGTTTGTTCCCATTCAAGGAATTTGTTAAACTAAAGCTCGAAGCAAAGGATGTTAAACAGAATTTCCCTTATCAGTAATAAAATTATTGAATTCTCTTTTTATCTTCTTTTTTTCTTAGTGCCTCTGATTCTCACTCCCTGGAACTACGAACTTTTTGAATTCAATAAAATGATGCTCACTTATTTATTAACCACGGTTATTGCCTCTGCTTGGCTAATTAAAATGGCAACTGAAAAGCGACTTTTTTTTCAACGCACTCTTCTTGATCTTCCCTTACTCCTTTTCCTTGGTTCACAAATTATCTCTACTATTTATAGTATTGATCGCCACACCTCTTTTTGGGGCTATTACAGCCGTTTTAATGGCGGCTTGTTCTCGACTATAAGCTATCTACTCCTTTACTGGGCTTATGTTAGTAACTTGGATAAAGAAAAAACGCTTTTTACCCTTCGCTACACCCTTTTTTCCGCTATTCTTGTTTCCCTTTACGGCATTGCCGAGCATTTTGGCATTGATGCCCAATTTTGGGTGCAAAAGGTTCAGGAAAGAGTTTTTTCCACTTTGGGTCAGCCCAACTGGCTTGCCGCTTGGCTAGTGGCTCTGATTCCCTTGACCTGGGCTTTGATTCTGGGAAAGGAAAAACTTTTTAAGAAAAAATTCCTTCCTTTTATTGGCTATGCCTTGTTTGCTGTCTTCTATCTTTGCTTACTTTACACCAAATCCCGCTCGGGCTTGCTTGGTCTTGCTTTTGCTTACGCTGTTTTCTGGGGATTAATCGGCTGGGTCAACCTCAAAAAAATAAAAAATCTAATCAAACCTTTTGTTATCACTAACCTCATCTGCATTACTCTAACAATAATGATTGGCACTCCTTGGACGCCTTCAGCTGGTCAGGTAATTAACAAGTTCCGACCCCAACCTTCTCTAGAAACAGAAGAAGCAACTATTTCTACTGAACCTGCACCAGAACCTTTAATCAGTGAATCGGGTGATATCCGCAAAATCGTTTGGCAAGGAGCAATTGAAGTTTGGCAAGACTACCCTGTTTTCGGCACCGGAGTAGAAACCTTTGGTTATTCCTATTATTGGCACCGTCCTCGCGCCCATAATGATGTTTCCGAATGGGACCTGCTCTACAACAAAGCCCATAATGAATATCTGACTATTCTCGCCAATACTGGTATTGTTGGTTTAATCACTTATTTGGGTCTGATAGGCACTTTTACAATCTGGGTTCTAAAGCGGGGTCTTAAAAATAGGTTAATCATTGCCCTTTTTGCTGGCTATGTTAGCATTCTCATTACTAATTTCTTTGGCTTCTCCGTTGTTGCCGTAAATCTTCTTTTCTTCCTGATACCAGCCATGGCAATGACTTTGGTAATGAAAAAAGAAGAAAAAGAAAGAAAAAAACAAAAAATGCTTGAATTCAATAACAAGCAAAAAACAATGATAGTTATCATTTTTATCTTAAGCCTGTCCACCATTCTTTATCTTGTTAAATTCTGGTACGCTGATACCCGTTTTGCTGTTGCCGAAAAGCTTAATGACGCTGCTTGGTACGAAAGGGCCTATAATGAACTCCTAACCGCCATCAACCTTCATCCCGGTGAACCCTATTACCACAGTGAAATGTCTCTTACTTTAGCAGGCCTATCCAGGTTAGCTGACGAAGCAAATAATACCTCCCTTTCCGCTGAATTTGCGGAAATGGCAATCGTTGAATCAGATGAATCTTTAAGAATCAGCCCCTATCATCTTAATTTCTGGAAAAAACGAGCGAAAATGTTCATTTCCCTTTCAGAAATAGACGCCAAATATCAACAAAACGCCCTTGAGGCTCTTCTTCAAGCCACTGAATTAGCACCAACAGATGCCAAAGTTCTTTACAATCTTGGTTTGCTTTATTCTTACATGGGACAAAAAGAAACTGCCAGCAAAACAATGGAACAAGCCGTTGAATTAAAACCCAACTATGATAAGGCCCGCTATGCCTTAGCTCTTTTTTATGAAGACCAAAATAAAATAAAGGAAGCCAGAGAACAATTAGAATATATTTTGGAAAAAATAAACCCCACTCACGGAGCCGCAAAAGAAAAGCTAAAGGAGTTTTAAAAATCTACTAGCATTTGCTACGTTTTTCCCCATGATATACTATTAATAGTGAAGGAAACTCTTCTTTATCAAAAACTCAAAGGAAACAAAGTCCGCTGCCAAACTTGCCAACGAAACTGCCTTATCAGCGATAATAATTGGGGCTTTTGTCAAACAAGAATCAATAAAAAGGGCAAGCTTAATTCGATTATTTATGGAGTAGTCCCCTCGGTTAACATTGACCCCATTGAAAAAAAGCCAGTCTTTCATTACAATCCAGGCTCTCCTTGCCTTTCTTTAGGCACTTATGGCTGCAACTTCCGTTGCGCCTTTTGTCAGAATTGGGAAATAAGCCATACCAATGGTTCTTCCCTTAATATTGACAACCAGAAACTTCTTTCCCCAAAAGAAGCCATTAAAATGGCAAAAAAATCAGATGCTCCAGGAGTTGCTTGGACCTACAATGAACCAGCGATTTGGTTAGAATATTCTTTGGATGGAGCCAAAATAGCCAAAAAACAAGGAATCTATACTTGCTGGGTAACCAATGGTTATGCCAGTAAAAAAGCAATTGATAAAATCGCCCCTTATCTTGATATCTATCGAGTTGATTTAAAAAGTTTTGATGACCGCCTTTACAAAAAGCTTATTGGCGTTCCCCAAGCCAAAGGCGTTTTTGAAATAACCAAATACGTTCATAACAAATACCCAGATATCCATATTGAGTGCGTCACCAATATTGTTCCCACTTGGAATGATTCAGACAAAAACCTCAAGCAACTGGCTAATTGGATTATTAAAAACCTAGGCAAGAAAACCCCTTGGCACGTAACCAGATTCTTTCCTTATGCCGACTTAACCAATGTTCCTCCAACACCACCAGAAACTCTTTTCAAAGCCCGAAAAACAGCCATGAAAGAAGGCTTAGAGTTTGTTTACATTGGCAACATGGCAGTCGATGAAGAAGACGACACTTTCTGCCCTAAATGTCATAATTTAGCCATTCGAAGAACCGGTTATTCAGTCGACATTCTCGCGGTTGATAAAAAAGGCCACTGCTCAGACTGTGGCGAAGATTTGAATATAAAAATGTAACATGATTCTTGATGTTCCTTTTGTTAAAAATCCAGGTGAGGGTCAGTGTGGACAAGCTTGTGTTTTAATGATTATCAAATATTTCTATCCTAAGAAAAAGGTTACTATTAAAGATATTAATAAAGTCATCCGATTCAAGCTAGATAAATCTACTTTTGAGATGCAAAAAGCTATTGCCCTCAATCATTTTGGGGTTAAAGCTACGTCATATTCAAATGAAGATTGTCCTACCGGGAAAAAAGGGATTGAAGCCTTCAAAAGATGGCTGGGTAAAGATTTTGATGAGCATTTTAATACCTGGGTTGACTACCCAGTTTATGAATGGGCAGTTAAAAAAGCCAAGAAAAACGGCTGGCTTGAAATCAAATCTACCTCATTTGAAAAAATCGAAAAGTTGCTTAAAAAAGGCCACCTAATAACAATGCCAGTAGACGTCAACATTCTTCATGGTATAAAAGACAAGCCCTACCATGGCATTGGAATTGTTCTTACTGGCTTGGATGAAAACAGTGTCTATCTAAACGACCCTGACGAAGGAAAAAATCTGAAATATCCCAAAAAAATATTTAAAGCTGCTTACAACCATCCCGCCATCGCCAATGACCTCACTGTTGCCTACGGAAAGAAATAAAAAAGGAGAAGAAAATTATTTCAGGTAAATTCCCTTTAACTCATCAAAAGTTCTGTCAGTCACAACCGCGACAACTTTTTCATTCTCAACCATGACCCTAATCTGGTGAGGAGTAATCACTTGGGCCAAAACCTTTCCCGTTCGGTCACCATAACCTGCATAACGACTGGAAAAAGAATAAACAAATTCCCAACAATTAGGACAAAGTAAAGTTTCTGAGGACACGAACCTCAAATCAGAACCATCAAATTGATAAGTGGGGGCTTTCTCAACTGCGGCTCGAGCAATCTCTTTACTTCTTTCAAACTTTGCCTGATCAACTTCTTCCTCTTCCTCAGAAACAACAACCTCTTCACCTTCCACGCACTCTCTTTCTGGCATGGGCCCTTTTGGCTCCCCTTGCTTAACCCATTCACCATTCCGACAAATCCAAGAACCTTCCTCTCTTGCTCTGAAATACCAGAAAGACAAAACACTTGCCACCAAAATAACTAAAACAATGCCAATAATTGTCCAATTTCTATTCATCGGCCTATATTATAACCTATGAAGTCAAGAATTTAAAAACCCAGGGCAAATTTAAAAGCTCCCCTGGCAGTTTTGTTATAATTTCCTTATGAGCAAAATTCTTTACTTTGGCTATGGAGCAAATCGAACCCTTGAAATGATGCAAGCCATCACTGGTAAGAAAAAACTTAAGGGATATCCAGGAGTTCTAAAAGGATATAAGCTTTATATTCAAAAACTTGCTCAAATACCCACAACCGTTGTTCCTGCCTTCCCAAAGCCTGAATCTTTACAGGAAATAATAAGGAAACACTGGGGCGAAAACTTCCAAGCTTACGTCATTAAACCAGGCAAAGGCGAAGTCTCGGGCACTATTTGGGAGATTGACAAAAAAGATCGGCAGTTTATAAAGGTTTGGGAGCGAGTGGGTCCTTGGTATAGAGAAATTCGAGCCAAGGCGTCTACAGACACAGGCACTGTTAATGTTGCTACCGAGGCGTTAAAACAAGGGCTGAAAGTTGATAAAGAAGTTGATGGCCTTGATTACCCACCTTTTTTAGTATCAAAGGAGCTTTATATCAAAATGGCTGAACACGCCCGAAACCAATATCTAAAAAGAATAAAAAGAAACGGAAAATAGCCTAAGATTATCTTCCGCAGGGAATCTCAGGCTTAGGAGCACTAGGAACCCCATGCTTCACCCATTCTCCTTCAACACAAATCCAAGTATCTTCACTTCCACCCACCACAAACCTCAAAAACCCCCAAATGCCAAAAAGAAGAAAAAGAGAAAGAAAGATATAAAGAATAATTTTCTTCACGCCCCAATTTTACCACAGAAAAAGTGTATACTATAAAAAATGAAGCCAATTCTTACCTCATCAATTCTTTATGGCTTAATCGCCATGTCTGGCTGGGGAACTCTCAATCTCTTCACTGGCTTTCTTTCAAAGAAAATTAGTGCTTTTAAAACCGCTTTTTTAGTTCAAGTCTTTGCTATTTTTCCCACTCTTCTTATACTGCCAATTTTCAGAAAGGACTTAATTTTTGACCAGAACTTCCTTTATCTCAGTCTTTTAGGGGCTTTAGGTAGTCTTGCTTACATCTCTTTGCTCAAAGGTTATGAAGAGGGAGTCGTCTCGGTTGTTACCCCCTTAACTTCCTTTTAGGCAGTTATTACTGCCATTCTAAGCTTCGCCTTTTTAAAAGAATCAGTCACAAGTTTAAAAATTATGGGAATGATGATTGCTTTTATTGGCGTTATTCTCGTCTCCGCCGACTTCCAAAAAATCCTAAAAGAGAAAAAAGTCAAGGTTTTTGAGGGTGTAAAATGGGCGAGCATAGCTGCCACCATCTGGGGATTCCAAATGTTCATCCTCGCCTTTTTTTCAAGAAAATTAGGCTGGTACACCACCAATCTTGGTTTAAGATTTTGGAGCGCCATTGCCTTCCTAATTCTCGCCATTCTCTTAAAGAAAAAGTTCTCTCATATTCTTAAAGAAATACCAAAGTTAATCCTCCTTGTGATTTTGCTCGATGTTTTCACTTTTGCCGCTTTTAACATTGGCATGGTCAAAGGAGAGCCAGCAGTAATCTCAGTCATCAGCAGTGCCAGCCCATTAGTAACCATTATCCTGGCAGCCATCTTCCTTAAAGAAAAAATCTATCTTCTCCAAAAAATAGGCATCTTCTTCATCCTTGCAGGTGTGGCTAGTTTGTCTTTGGTTTAGAGGGAAGTTTAAAACAAAAATTATGTTGTTGTAGTGGTTCCTGAAATCGTAACAGTGCCTGAGAATGGCACGGAAACAGTCGTTGAAATGGATGGTTCAGAATCACAATCATTTATTATTTGACAATAATCTCTTTCCGGGCTCCATATACAAAATTGCTCTATCGAAAACAATAAGAGACTTAAAATAATAAACGCCCGAATTCTTTTTCTTTCGCTCACCTTAAATACCTCCTTTCCCATGCAAAATATTCGCCCATTCTCTTTTTGGGAAATCGGTATTTAACTTTATTAGGGAGTTTGCTTTTAACATATTACTCCTCTCCACAAGGAGGATTATATTCCTTTCTAATCTCGTTCTCTATTTCCTGCCTAATAGTTTCGCTTCTTTCAACCTTTGCGGAGATAAAAACTCTTCCCCTACAATTTTTCTCCCAACAAGGCCTTCTTTCGTGGTTCGTCAGACGTTCTTTAAGATTATCTGTTTCACCCACATCAACTACCCTATACTTTTCAATTCCCCTATCAAGCGGAACATAAACCGCTGGCACTTGCTTCCAATTTGTACCGTCAAGGCTTTTTGGTTCTGAAAATTGATAACCAGCAATTTGCATGTTTCTTCTTCACCTCCTTTCTTTCTTAAATTTAAATAAAAAAGAGGCAGGTTTCTCGCATCGCGAGCCGCTCTACCTCTGCCCAAAAAAATCTACTTCTAATCTCTGTCCTTATTTGTTTAATTGTAAGGCAGTGAATATTTATTTTTCGGGCCACTAGTTTAGCAACCCGTTGTGAGTAAATTTATTCTAACACAACCTGAAGAAAAAATAAAGAGACAAAGAATAAAAAAGAGAACAAAATATTTAGGCCGAAAGCCTTTCGAGGAAAACATCCTCATATTCCTATCCTACTAAGCCCAAGGCTAATTTGCTAGAAGAAATAACTTTTGAGGCTCCTTGGTGCTGTGATAAAATGAGCTCATGCGAAACAAAAATATTGCTCTGTCTTCCTTCTCCAAACAAACCAGCCTTCTTAAAAAAATCTTATCTAAAAACAAAGTCTTTACTAAAACCCTTAAGTTATTAAAGGAGAGTGGTTTTCCAAATTGGTATATCGGGGGTGGGGCTATTCCCCAAATAGTCTGGAATTACTATCATAGGTTTGACTTAAACCAGGACATTCTAGATTTTGACATTGTCTATTTTGA
>JABAOC010006676.1_pt2 | contig 35556 bp, 36 predicted proteins | sample 7062161 | NCBI WGS metagenome assembly JABAOC01 (sample SAMN14538625, study PRJNA623070) | marine sediment metagenome | biome: marine biome [ENVO:00000428]; feature: marine pelagic biome [ENVO:01000023]; material: deep marine sediment [ENVO:00002113] | place: India: Gulf of Khambhat ... | reverse complement strand
GACCCGGGTTCAAATCCCGGCGGCCGCACCTACACTGCTTTTTCCAACCTCTGTTAGTTGACTCCTCCCTACAGGCTTCACGACCACCTTCTCGTTCATCGTTAAGTTTGAAAGTGGCTTGATTAAGCCCCATATAATCTTAGTCTTTGCAATCTTATTCACATCGCACGCGCATCTAAAAGTAAAGAAGTTTCTTCGTTGAGATCAGCAGGGTTGCTATGACCAAGGCTGAATCGATGTATTCGCCTCTAAGTACCTTCTCTAGCACCTTCTCAAAATCTACGAGATCAATGTCCATTATCTCACTCGAATCAAAACTACCCTTCAGCTTGAGAGATTTCGTGAAGAATATCTCAACAGTGCCTCCCATAGTGCCAGGGGCCCAGCTGAATCTTCCAATCCACTTGAGCCTTTCAGCAGTGTGGCCAGTTTCTTCCTCCAACTCCCTCAGTGCTGCTTCCTCGGGCGTCTCGCCGTCCTCCATCCCTCCGGCTGGTAAGTCATGGATTATCTTGTGGAAGGGATGCCTATACTGCTTCGTAAGAATCATCTTGTTGTCCTCTGTGAAGGCTGCCACAGCTACAGCGCCAGGTTCATCACCTGTACCTGGATGGTAGACCCATTCACGCGTTGAGCCATCTGCGAACTCGAGAACATCCTCAATGATACGTCTGCCATGCTTATCATAAACTATCCTGGAATCTACTACCTTGACGCTTTCAAACTTTCCAGCCAAACTCTCTCCACCGCTCTCAGATACTCCCTTTCCTCTAATATCATTTCTTAACGAACCACGCCGAAAGACACATACGCTGGCGCATAGTAAGCAGTGCCAATACTCTATAGAAGTTTTTAGTGTATGTGGGGGTTCTTTCAGACACATACACTTTTGCCAAGCCGGATTCAAATTAAGCCAGATGCTGCCGTGCTCCATCAGAATTTAAGGAATGTGAGACAAACAGCCAAGCGCGTGCTGTAGTTGCACTTTTCACTGTTTTGGTCTTCTTATGTGCGCGGGAAAAAGGGATGAGTCCAGCCGATCCAACCGAATTTCCTAGCGGTATTTCCTATGTCTTTCATGTCAACTATGTAATCGTTGTTGATGTCTCCGATCCCCATATACCATCTCGGATGTCCAGGGTAGGCTCCAAATGCTCTAGCTACTTGTGCTATGTCTTTCATGTCGATCTTGAAATCTGGAGTTGGTAGCTGGAATTTGTAGGGATATTCTGTTAGACCTAAGTCGTCATAGAGGTTGCTTCCCGCAATGTCAGGACCATCGAAATAGGGAATGATATCCTTGTATAAACCAAACCATCCGTCCTTGTAAGTGATGATTGTACCATAGAATGCATGTGTCCAGCTGTATACGCCTTCAAATTCCGTTGGTAATGTGACGTTGACTTCGACACTAGTAGTTCTGAATAGTGTGATTTCGCCTATCCATGAATGTGTCCAGTTTGCTTCGGTAGTTATTACGGTATCTCGGAATTCTATTGTTGTTTCATTTGGATATGTGATGGATATATCCCCTGTTATTGGTTGATCGTACAAGTTGTAGACTTTGTAATCAACTCTGTATGGTTGTGTGTAGTAATCTATCTTTGCGCTTCTTGTTCCGTTAACCATTGCTTCGGCTATTATCGGATGATGTCTGTAGTATCCTTTCGGCGAGGTGACTGGTGTGCTACCGGGCAGATTTGTTTGCACTGTGTCGTCGGGACGATTGGCTACTAACAGAACGTGACTGCCTTCGACGTATTCTTCTAGCCTCCATGGACCTGATCCAATCAGATTGGGGTCTGGTGCAAAGCCTGACATGACATCTCCAGGCGCGGTTTCTATAAGCGGTTTCCATATGTGTTTGGGTAGGATGATTGTACTGCTAGCCCGTCCCCATAACCACATGCTCTGCTGAGAGAACAGTAATTCAAAGTTATATGCATCGTAAAGCTTGATGTCCAATATTTCCTCCCAGTGCCACCATGGAGGAGGCGGTATGCCCTGCTCTCTCAGTAATTGCTCAAGTTCCACCCAAGTGAAATATACATCTGCTGTTGTTAGAGGTGTGCCGTCGTGCCATGTTATATCAGGTCTCAGCTTCAGCCTAATCTTTGTGCATTCCCCATTGAGGGGATGAGTGTATGTGCTTATCTGAAAGTCTTCTGCTAGCCACGGGATGAACTCGGCTAGATTATACGGATTACGCTGGATCAGAGGTTCGTAGATCAAGCTGAGTACATTCCAATCCCAAAACCATTCAGCGGAAACCGGGTTTAACATCGTAAGTTCTGGCGTCTTGAATCCCCAACGTATTGTCATGTTTTCCCCGTCACCGCGTATATGGCCTTGAGGATGCATGTTAAGGAAACTCCAGAAATTGTCGATTCCAACACCTGATACGTCGACTGCACCTTCCCAGTATTGACCTCGATATTGATTTTCTCCGTCATCTGGAGTTATAGGTTGCCAAGTATTACCCCCTGTATAATAACGGCTTATGGCTTTGCTGCCAGCATAGGACCATAGAGGCACTCCATAAGCATTTTCTGCGAATATCAGTTGGGCTAGTGTGGCATTTTTCAGTGCTTCTTCCTGCGTTTTGGCTTCTATTGTTCTGATGGCAGTTTCGCAGAACTCTTCATCTTTAACGCCTGCATAGTTGTAACAGAAGCCTGGATGCCAGTAGTAATCCCAACACCAGAGGATAAGATGGTCAGGGTCAACACCAAGCTGCCACCCTCCAATGTAGAGATGGAAATTCTTTTCTGACATCACATGTTGATATATATCCACCGGGTGTAGCCACATACGGTTGACTCTGATTTGAACGGTGTCGAGTTCATCTGCCAAGAAATTGGCAAATGCCGACCTTCTTTCATCATCTGTTCTCATCGGGTCTGTTCTCATCGGGAATTTCAGTTCAAGATATTCATCTGGTTGTTCTATACTATCATTGTTGCGATCCCAGAATCTCCAACCCGTCGTGGAGTTGACCGGAAAACCACCTGCATCAAGTAAGGTTTCAGCTGCCGCACGACCGTAAGGATATGTTATGTTTTCTAAAGCTCCTTCAGGTCTAATATCTGGGTGTCTATAACCTTGATGCGGCACGATTGTGTAAAGAGGCTCGTAGAATCCCTCTCCTATGATTGTATCTAACTGGCTTCTATCGACGAGGTGAGCTATAGCCTGTCTCATCTCTTTAACGCTTGTGGGATTTGGATAGACCGGATTAGGATAGCTTGGATCTGGTGGATTACCTAAGTGTTCGTTGTTATTGTTGTTGATATCCAAGATTATGAGACTTAATTCTGAACCATAGAAAACCGTGTTGATCGTTTCGTTGTATGGAAGTCCTGTGGCAGGATTAGCCGTGTTGCTAGTGAACAGATCATAGTATTCTTTTGACAATGGCCAATCAGTGATATCGATTTCTCCATTCGCAAGCGCATACCATTCAGCTGTTTCGTTCTCAAGTTTGATGAGTAGTCTGTCTGCTCTAGGTCCGAACTTCTGGAATTTTGTGTCGTCTGATGTCCCATCGTTGTATGTCCAAGATTTGATCGGCTGGATGTTGAACGTTAGCATCAAAAGCAACGATATCGCTAGAATTATTCCAATGTTTCTCCTTTTCAATTCTCTTCTCCCCCTTTCTAATCAACGCGTGTCAAAGACTTCTTTTTTCAGTCTTTTTGACTGAATTTAATAGTATATCTAAGGATCATTAAAGATTTTATAAATAAAGACTATATAAATATTGGCGTGCGCCAATGAAATTCTGAGCGTGCGCTCCATACATTATGGGTTAGATATCTGCAGTTCATTGAAAGGCAAACGGCCTGCTCTTGGAAATATACCTCTTTCCCACTGTAGACAAGAGACACAAAAGGTTCTGTCTTTGGACAGCATAGACTCTGCATATTTCTGCATCAAGTTGGATGTCAGACTACATCTGGATTTCCTATCTCTTCTACCACTCTTTTGATTTCTAGGGTCTTCTGTTCTCTCTTCTTTAGGTCTCTTACGACAACGTTTCCTTTCTTCTGTTCTTCTTTTCCCACAATTACCGCGTAATCCATATTTCGCCTGTCGGCGTCTTGCAAAGCGCTACCTATTCTTCGTCCCATGACCTCAAATTCAACAGAAATACGAGCATTTCTAAGCATTTGAGAGATCTCTAGAGCTTCTTCCTTCATCTCCTCACCAACCGGAATAACCATGACTTTCTTTCTCTCCTTCGCTTTTATCGGTCTTCTCTGTTTCTCCATTGCTATCATGATTCTATCCAGTCCATGCGCGACACCTACCGCTGGTGTGGATTTGCCTCCAAACAACTCAATAAGTTTGTCGTATCTTCCTCCGCCGCCTAACGCCACATCCATCTCTGAGACATATATCTCGAAGACCATCCCAGTGTAATACTCCAGCCCTCGGGCGAAACCTGCATCAACGAAGATTTCGGTATTCTCCTCGCATTTCACAACTAATCTCAGTATTTCCTGAAGGTTCTGTACGGCGAGACTGGCCTCTTCGTATTCTTCGACTCTTTTCTTCATTGAGTTTAGGATCTCGGACACTTCCCTACCTTTGACTTCAATCAGATCTTCAAGAGTAGCAAGGCACTTGCGGGAAGCATCAGCTCTTTCAACAATCTTTAGGGCGTCATTGTACTCTCTTTTGTCCATCAAATGCATGATCTGGTTCTGAAGTCTCTCATCAATATTCTCTTGGTTCAGTATTCCTCTTAGGACTCCTACATGACCAACTTTGAAGAGACAGTTCTCCAATCCCGCGATAGATATCAAGCTGTTGGTGAGCATAATCGTCTCAGCGTCGGCCTCAGGATTGCTTGAACCCATCAACTCATAATTTGATTGCCAAAACTCTCTGAAGCGGCCCTGTTGCGGCTCGTCGTACCTGTACAGACTTCCAGCACAGAATATCCTAAGAGGCTTAGGCTCGTTTTTCAACGTATGTGCGACCAATCTGGCCACCGAAGCTGTAAACTCTGGTCTCAAAGCCACTCTCCGCCCGCCCAAATCTTTGAAAGCGTACATTCTGGAACGAATCTCTTCACCTGCTTTTTCAGCCAAAAGCTTGTACGACTCTAAAATGGGCGTTATTATCTCCTGGTATCTATAAAGCTGAGCCACCGTTCTGGCTCCAGCTTCCAGATATCTCATCCTCTGAGCCTCTTCAGGCAAGAAGTCTCTCATTCCTCGGACTCTTCTGAACTTCGACAATTTCAACATCTCTCTACTTCAGAGTTAGCTGGGAAACTGAATAGTAAACTATTTCTCCTCTGCGATTCATAACTGCCAAAACTAACTCTTTTTTCAGACTTTGGCAGTGCTTCAAAACCTGAGTCAAATACCTCACAGTAACAGGTTTCCCTTCCTGCATGCTCAAAACCAAGAATTTCGCCGGGCTCTCTCTGTACTCCCCTCGATCGTAGACTCGAAAATCAACACCTAAACCAAAACCGCCTCGAACAACATNNCACGATACGCCAAATATTTGACCCAAGCGTCTTCCTCAGCACTTTCATAACGCTGCAGGAGGCTCTGAAAATCCATCTTCTTATTATTCCTGTATTTGACTTCCAGTGTCTCCTTTCCCAAAAGATACAAAGATTCATAGAAAGCAAGCAGAAGCTCATGATCATCGGCGACTCCGTACCCTTTCGAAGAAAGCTCATCTATACTCTCCTTTTCCTGAATTCTTATGCCTTTTTCCGTGAAGAGACCGTTGATCCGAAACTCAGCGTTAACAGTTGATCGTTTCTCATTGTTCTTCATTGAAACCCTTAACAAAGATGAACTCCTATCCTTTATAAGCTGTCAAACGTGGCGAAATCATTTTCACGCAAGATGCCGTCTTCACAGATAATTGCTGTAACATATTCTAGTGGCGTGATATCAAAGGCGGGATTCATAACATCCACTGTCTGAGGAGCGATCCTCTGTGAGCCAACATTTGTAACCTCTTCTGGCGACCTCTCCTCAATAACGACCTTTGCTGATGTTTTCTCTAAGTCAAAAGTGGATTTGGGAGCTGCCACGAAAAACGGAATCTCATGCTCCTTTGCCAGCACAGCGATACCGTAAGTTCCAATCTTGTTGAAAACTGCATCCTTAACCACCCTATCCGCTCCTACGACAACTTTGCTGACTAGATGTCTATACATCACATAGCCTACCATATTATCTGTGATCAGCGATACGGGTATGCCGTCTCTTTTGAGCTCGTAGGTCGTCAGCCTTGCCCCCTGCAATTTCGGCCGCGTCTCGGTTGCGATAACCTTTATCTTTTTTCCTTCTTGCCAAGCAGTTCTTACGATCCCTAAGGCTGTGCCATACTCTACAGTTGCCAAGGAACCTGCATTGCAATGGGTCAACACAACATCGCCATCATGAACGAGTGCAGCTCCATGCTTACCTATCAACCGGTTCAGCTTTACATCCTCTTCCGCGATTTTTTCAGCCTCTTCTACTACCAATGCAGCGAGATCGCTAGCATTTCCTGAGAACTCTTTCGTCGCCTCTAGGATTCTGTCCAGAGCCCAAGAAAGATTGACAGCCGTAGGCCTCGTTCGTCTCAAAAGCTCAGCAGCTTTCTTCAACTCTCCAATTAGTCTGTCCTTGCTACCTGCCTTTGAATAGTAGGCGACCAAAGCCATCCCAAAAGCTCCAACTGCTCCCAAAAGCGGTGCTCCCCTCACCCTCATATCTCTGATTGCCTCGGAAATTTCACTGATATTTTTCATCTCAAAAGTCACAAGATCATGTGGAAGCCTAGTCTGGTCTATTGTTGAAACTATCCCATTACGCCACTCTATCGTTCTCATAGAACCGCCACAGCAAACCGTTCAACGCAGTATAATGTATAAAGCTTGTCAGAAAACGTGGAAGTGAACATGTGAAAGTACATGAAATTCTAAGCAAGCTATGCTTGAAACACGATTCAGCAATTTTGATTCTGCAGCTGTTCTCGTATAGTGCTCATACGCAAAAGAATTGTGAAAACGAAGATGTTGCTGCTCATTAATTCTGAACTTAGTCTATGGCTCCTTGACATAGGTTATGACTTCTATTGGGCATCTTTCTGAGAGTGCCAGATTCGTCTTCCATTCGTCCCCCACAGCGATTAGCGAGAAGACCCCAGATATTTCGGCTCTTGCTTTTCGAACTAGCTCAACCAAAGCAGCTTGTGTCTCTCCCGTCTTGACCATGTCGTCCACTATCAGAACGCTGTCTCTCTTCCTGATCTCGCCTTTAGGGATGTAAAGAGTTACAGTGACCCCTGAATTTCTGAGCGCATACGTTTCTTCCAGAAAAGCTTTGACGCCAACCTCCTTGCTTCTCTTAGCTATAACAAGGTTGACTCCCAGAGAGCTGGCCACCATTGTGGCCAAAGGAATTCCATCCACTGCAGCTGTGAGAATCCTTGTTACGCGTTTTCCAGCGAAATTGGCTAGCGCTCGGTTGGCTGCTTGCTTCAGGATGTTAGAATCTCCTATGATTCCTGTGTTGTCGAAATATCCGTCTTCGTTAAACTTTATTCTGTTCCGAAGCTCCCTCTCCAACCCGACTATTTTCGTCAATATTTTCCAGAGATGCTTCGCCCTGTCAATATTCGGCAGCACGTGTCCCTTAGCATATCTACTCAACACGGTGACCGGTAGACCAGTCTTAGAAGACAACTCCCGGTAAGTTATGTTTCTCTTGTACTTTGCAGTTCTAAGCAGCTCAATAGTCATAAGCCGAAGTTTCAACTCTTCTGCGTGTGTGCTCATAACCCTCCCCTTTATATACATTCACAAGTCAAACAGTGCGATGCTTACCCTTTATTATTGCAATACGCATTTATAATTTCCGTTCCTGCATTTAATGTGATGGCGGGTCCGCTGGGATTTGAACCCAGGATCTTCGGCTCTCCTCAGATGCGTTTAGAAGGCCGACGCGCTGTCTGGGCTGTGCTATCCATGCTGCGCCACGGACCCACAGTTTCCGATACATATTTGTCTGATATAGTCTTATCTATCAGTTTCTTTAATCAATAACTTCATATGCTTTCGTGTAAGCATATCCCCAAAGGTTTTAAAGCGCCAGTTAATCATATTACATTTGGAGAAGGGGATGGCAAATTTGGAAAATCGATTTGGTGAAATTCCCATCCCATTAGTGAACTACATACATCTGATAAGATATCGCAGAACGCCCTATTATGACATAGTGAAACACGTTCTGAAGGACATGGAAATGCATTACAAGGCAGCAGACCGTGGCTCAGGTACGATCTACACGATCAATCCGAGAATGTTACAGGAAGAGATTGAGAAGAAGGTTGAAAGCGAAAAGCTGACCACCGTGAATATCTGCCGGACGATCCTAGCGCTTCTCTATGGAAGTGAACTTCAAAGGGAAGATGACTTCTACGTGACAACAACTAGCCGAGGTCGAAGGAACTACCACATCAAAGTGAACAATCGCACTCTGAACTCTCTGAATAGATTTGTCTAAGGGACTTCACTCAATATAAATTGCGGGTCTGTACGGTATAGATCGTCTTGCCCTTTTGTCAGGATCGTATCGTTCCTGTTCATCCTCTCTATGCACTATGATATCCGCTTTAAATCTGTCTGCCAAGAATTGCTTTGCTCTTTCTAACACCCTCTTTTCATTCAGTTCTCCGATTTTCAACACTCTTTCTCTTCTTTCATTTGAAATCCTGTTCACTTCCTCAATGATGGTTGCAGCGAATTTTGCAACTTCATCTAGTTTGCCCCTTAACTCTTCTTTTGCAGCTAGTTCTTTTATAATCTCTTTAAGCTTCAATTCCCCTTGCCCTGACTTTTGCACAATCTCCAAGTAGGCACTCCATCTCCATCGAGAAGCTGTGTAGTAGCATATTCTTTGTGGAGCGATCTTAGTTGCTTTCATGATCTGAAGTGTATCTTCGATGGCTTTCTTTATCAGATACTCCTGTTCCTCTGCCCGTGCATCTATGAGCCTTCTATCTAGTTCGGGCCACTTAGCGAGTGAGATGAAGCGTTTCTCCCCCATTTCGCTCCATAGTTCCTCACACATATGGGGCGCAAATGGCGCCAGCAATTTTAGCCATAATTTGATGAACTCTCTTGGGACTCTGATGTTTGTTCCTCCTTTCCGGTTCATGTACCATCGGAAATCGTTCCAGATCTCGAACAAAGCTATTTCAAGGGCTGTCCTTGTCCTCATCTGATCCAAATTCTTAGTCACGTTTAGCAGGCGATGTTGCAGTGTGCTCAATAGCCATTTCTCCAAGTGATCGTTCTTCTCGGTTCTCGCATTTCGAATTATGTCCCTGGCAAACTTGTAGAACGATTCTAGCTTGTTGCTCATATCTCGAATGTTTTCAGTCCTCCAATCGGGGTCATCCATGCCTTCTGCTCCCAAAATAAGTCCACATCTTGTGGCGTCTGCACCGTATTTGTTGATGGCATTCTTGACCGGAACGAAGTTTCCTTTTGACTTATGCATCTGTTTTCCTTCAATCATCAGCATGCCATTCACTCCAATCGCCTTTGGCAAGTGCTCTGGCGGGAACAAAGCTACGTGATGGAATATGAAGAAGGTCAAGTGATTAGGTACAAGCTCTTTGGCGGATACTCTAAGGTTGACTGGATACCAGTACAAGAACTCTTTTCGCATTTCCTCTAGTGTCTCTCTGGCTATTCCTGATTGTGAGGCGACTTCTCCAATGTCTTTTTCTCCGAAAAAGATATAGTTGAACACATCGTCTGTCAGTGACTCCGCCTTTACATTGTTAAGTCTTATGTGTTTGTTTATAGTATAGAAGGCCATGTAGATTGTTGAGTCACTAAGCGTTTCGACTATCCAACCTGTACTCCAGGGTAAGGGTGTTCCAAGTCCTGTTCTTCGTGCACATGCCCATTCCTTTAGCCAGTCGATTATAGCTTGGAACCATAGAGTCGCAGTTTCCGGATAGATATTCATTCTTCTCAGCGTTTCCCTTGTTCTGTTCTTCCATTTTGGATCTGAGTATCTGAGGAACCATTGGTCCTGCAAGACCTTGACTATGCACGTTGTTAGGCATCTGCAAACAACTGATTTCGGCAAGTCATACATGAAGTCAGCAATCCCACGTCTTTTAAAATCGTCTGTAAGAGTCTCTTTGACTTCTTGAACGGTTCGTCCCGCGTATTCCATGCAATTTTCCTTCAATACTCCATTATGAAACTCTTTCTTGTAGATGACGTTGGTGGCTTTCTCTGCCTTGGGATCATATTGATCTTCGATCTTCAGTTCTTCCACAATTTCAGCAGCGGGGTAGTCTCCGAAACCTTCAACTTGAATTATGGATTTCGGTTTTATGCTTTTGACGAGTTTGGGCTTAATTCCGAACTCTTTCAAGATTTCTGGTTTTTCCTTCAGATCTTTCAGTGCCAGCCAGTCATACGGTGCATGGGCTGGAACGCTGTAAACCACACCTGTAGCATGAGAAGGGTCAACAAACCATCCTGGCAGGATAGGCAGTTCTTCTTCGCCGACAGGATTTCTGAGAGTTCTTCCTACCAGTTCTCTTCCCTTCAGTTTTCTTGTAATCTTCACGGTTCTAACCTGTTCTTTCAGTTTCCCAGCCGCCTCTTCGCTTATCATCCATTTCTCATTGTCTACTTCTGCTTCAACATAGCTTGCCTCTGGATGTATCCAGATGTTAGTCGCTCCATAGATTGTCTCTGGTCGGAATGTAGCTGCTGGAAGTGACGTCTCAGTGTTCAGCTTGAACTTTATCAACGTGTATTCTTCCGGGGCTACGCCTTCGCCTACTTGACGGTCGTGGTCTCCCGTAGGGCTTCTGCATTGCGGACACCAAACAACCGGATGCGTTCCTCTCGAGACATATCCTTTGGCTCTCAGTTTTTCGTACTGCCATTGGATGAATTTCTGGAAAGTCAGCATGGTCGTGTTGAATTCCCTTCTCCAATCAACCGAGAACCCTGTTCTCCTTGCTGCGATTCTGCTTTCATTCGTATAATAGGTAGCCATATAGATCGGGTCTACAAATTTCTCCAGTTCTTCATCTGGGACACCATCTACTTCCTTCAGAATCCTTATGAATTCCTTGTCGCCACTTGCAACTCTTTGACTTGCTCCTATGAGTGGCTGGCCTGTCCAATGCCACGCCCACGGGAATAGTACATTGCATCCTTGCATCCGTTTGAACCGTGCGTACGCATCTGTCCTGGAAGCCGTGAAGGCGTGGCCAACATGGATTGGCCCATTAATGTAAGGATATGGAAAAGTGATGAAGAATTTCTTTCTATTCAGATCTGGGTCTGCCTCGAAAATCCGTTCGCTTTCCCATGCTCTTTGCCATTTTTCTTCGATTTTTCTCAAAAATTGCATGAAGGTTCTTGAAATTGTCTGAGGGCTATTAAATCTTTTGCTGTTTCGGATTGAGAACGCTGTCCCTCATAGTTTACACCACAACATAATGTGTTGAACTAACTTTAATTCTTTGCTCTGAGCAAAAGAAATGACACCGTGATGGTTAAGCGTGAAACGTTGCCAGAGGAAGTATTCCTATACTACTGTTCAAGCTGTTTCTTTAGCACTTCTTCAGCCTTTTTGACAGCACTCGGCAGTTTTTCGACATTGGTTCCTCCCCCCTGAGCAAATAGGCTTTCACCGCCTCCTCCACCGCCCAAGATCTTTGATGCTGCTTCAACTATCTCGGATGCGTTCACACCTTTTTCCAATGCCTTTTCTCCTGCCATAACCATTACCCTAGCGTTCTTTCCATACGTACCGTAGAATATAGTTACGATTGACTGATCTTTCTTGATAATCTCGTTGGCTGTCTGAACCATGCGGTCAACATCAACCATTTCGTGGAATTCGCGAACCATGATTTTCACATCTTTGATTTGTTTGAGTGTTTTTCCTTCGAAGCTCTTGTCTAGAACTTCGCTTTCGTGGGCTGCCAACTCTTTGACAAGTCTTCTTTTGTCCGAAAGCGTTTCTTTCAGCTCCTTGACGAGTTTTATTGCCGTCTTGTCAAGTTTTTCCAGTGGGGCGTTTAATGTCTCTGAAAGCTCCCATAACAACCGTTCATCTTTCTGAATCGCTTGTAAGGCTGACATTCCAATGGAGTAATCAAGTCTTTCGACACCATCTTGCACTCTCTCTGAGTGAACTATCTTGACGAAGCCTATCTCTCCTGTATTCTTCACATGGGTTCCGGCGCAAGCTTCAACTTCCCAGTCTCCACTCCTGACAACCCGTATCTCTTTTCCTGGAACAGCTCCTCCCTGATACAGTTTGAAACCGTAAAGTTTCTCCGCTTCATTTCGAGGCATCCAAGAAGTCTCCATTGGGATATTCTGGAAGATTGCTTGGTTCGCCAAACGTTCAATTTCATGTATCTCTTTCGGCGTCAGCCTTCGATAGTGGGATATATCAAGCCTAGAACGTTCAACGCCTTTCTGTGTTCCATACTGATGGATGTGCTGACCAAGCACCCGTCTAGCGGCCCCATTGATTATGTGGGTGACGGTGTGATTCTTCATAAGGCTGTACCGTCTCTTCCAATCGATGACGCCCTTGACCAAGCTTCCTTCTTTTGGGAGTATGTCTCGCAGCTTGTGCACGATTACATTGCCGACTTTCTGAACATCTATCACCTTGTCTTTGTTTCCATTCCAGACCAGGTGTCCCGTATCTGCTGGTTGTCCTCCACCTTCCGGATAGAAGCACGTTCTGTTGAGAACAACATAATTTTCATGTATGGTCTTTGTTACTTTGGCTTCAAACTGCTTCATGTATTGGTCTTTGTAGTACAATTGTTCTGTTTCTGGAAGGCTAGCGACAGCAGTGGCTAGCGCTGTTCCTGATTCAGGTCTGGGTTTTTCGGGGGTCTCATGCTTTTCTGCGATTAGAGCGTAGAAGTTTTCTGGGATTTCTGCTTCCAAACCTTCCTCTGAGATAAATTGCTTGACGATTTCTGGTGGAAGTCCGTGAGAATCATAAAGATCAGTAAGAATCTCCACTGGGACACTTTGAACATTCTTCTCTTTCAACTCGTTGGCGATTCGTCCCAGCAGCCCCTTGCCTCTCTTGATGGTTTCTTGGAATTTCTCCTCTTCGACTTGGAGGATTTCCATTATCTCTTCCTGCATCTCTCTGATATGGGGGTACTCCTTGGACCATAATCTTACTTGCAGATTCATGATGTCGTAAAGCCTGCTTGATATATCCAGCATTTTCAGCATTCTGTAGAGTCTGCGAAATATTAGCCTCGCCAAATATCCTTCTTGGATGTTCGATGGAACGACTCCTTCTGAAAGAATGAAGCTTAAGCATTTTGTGTGATCCGCAACTGTGAACACATTTTCAATTGGAAGCAGGAATTCATCCAAATCTCTCATTTTCAATCCCACAATCTTCGCTATCTTCATCCGGGATCCTATTCTGCTTGCTGTCTTGCCCAAGCTCACTAAGCCTGAGAGTTCTGCTACGCTGGTTAACAGGTCTTGGTCGATGTCAGTCATTCCAGCCATTTCGAACAACTTGTCAAGCAGTGTGCCGTACACTGTGTGAAAACAACTGGGCGCGCCTTGCGAAAGCCACGCGTAGCGGTCTATGCCGTAACCAGTATCTACGGTGCGTATTGGCAGCTTGACGAACTTGTTGTTGACAACTTTGTATTGCATGAAAACCAACGTGGCAACTTCTAGTCCTCTAACGATGCACTCGACATCTGGCCCCGCATTTCCTCCTCCAACCCATACGTCTTCCTTATAAACAACTTCTTCTGACCTAACTCCCAACTCTTTTGTGATGAAGTCGTGATGGTATCTCACTGTCTGGTCTTTCCAATACACTTCCTCTTCAGAATAATTGAAGGCGTGATGACCGCCCATCTCGAAGATCGTGAGGTGTCTGCCAAAGGTAGGGCCTGTGTTGGCTATGTCTACCATACGGATGCATGGCTGGACGATCACCAGAGGATTTGCTGGAGGGGGCGATATTCCTTCAGTCACATAAGGCTGGAAATCGATTATACTTGCATGCGTTAGGTAGATATCGTCTCTCCATCTGGCAACCACCGGGTATGGTCTTATGCGAGAGTGGCCTTGTTTCTCGAAGAACGCCAGAAAAGCTTCCCGCATGTCGTTGAAACTGTATTTTCTCCTTGTTGGTGCGTCATTGATGAATGTGTATAAAGCGCAACCTTCAGGCGTTGCTTCTTGGCAGGTTTCCTGTTCTGATTTCTGTGTCCAAAAGTGTTCTCCACATTTCGGACACAATTTTCTTACGTAATCTTCTTCTTGGAAGAACGGGACGCTGTATTCTTCTTTTGGAAACTTCTTCAAGGTATTAACGCCTCAAGCTTGCTGAAACTCGGATTTTCGCTGGGATTATTGGGAATCGGGCATTTAACCATTTCACTATCCAAGTTTGAAGCCCAGCAAGAAACCTGCCAAGAAACTTCCTATAAAAGGCAACAGGGCTAGCAATCCAATCAACCATGTTGCAACTTCACTTGCGAAGCCAAATAGGCGAGCCAGCGCATTCCAGAACTCGCCATAGTTTATGCTTATTACATCTGTAACTCCTAGATAGAGAATGAAAAGTGTGAATAGGCCTAACAGGACGATCATGAGCTTACTGATTTTCTTCACGGCATATCCCACTATGAAACCACCTACCCCTCCTACTCCTAACTGATAGATAAGCGAGGGTAGAACGGCGCTCATTGGATCTTCTCCTACTCAATATGATGTGACAGCTCGATTAAATGCATGTCGCCAGCAAACTGTGCGTTTTCATGTTTTTTGCCGTGTAAGATTCAGCAGGAAGATTCAAGCAATAACCTTCATTGCTGACATTACTATTATCTGGAGAAGTCGTCAAGCATATGAATCATGGGAAATGCCATTCTTCAATCAATTCTTCTATACGTTTCCGGTTTTTTTCCATTCCACGACGTCCAATCGGCTTTGTTAAGTGTCTCTGAGACCTTGGCGACGTAATGTAGAGGTCTTCTGCTATCTCACGTTCTAGCTTAACTTTGACTTTTTCGAGTTCGGGATATCTTGAGGCACATTTTTTGCATCTGAACCCTTTATTCCTTCCCATAGATTCTAAGCGTTTTCCACATTTCAGACAGATGGGGTTACGGTGCATTATGATTGGCGCAAGTTTTAGAACTCTGATTTTTTCAAGGTTGATTGTCAGAGGGTGTTTCTGAGAAGGAGGACGTACACCTCCATGGATTTCTATGTTGTCTCCTGCTATTAGTTTACTCGCAGCTTTGCGTAAATTGCCTGTTGGTTCATAAGCTGCACAGTCAACTTCTGCAAACTCGTCTCTAACCGTGAAAATCACATGTCTTCTGGGAATGATCCGGGGATTCGTGGCAACCATGCCTTTCACTATTACAGGATTGTAAGGCTTTATTCTGTCTAGCTGTTCAGCTTGTTTCAGATGAGCGTCTGTTCCTTGATTAGTGCGGAAGATGACCCATCTTTCCACGGGTTCAAGCGATCTTACCATTTCAAAAGCCTTCTTGACAACGTTTGCTGTTTCGCCTCGAATGCCGAAAAGGATTGGGTCCGGACCTCTCGGCGTTATAAGGACTCTTCTTGTTTCATAGTCAATGTTATTGAATGTGTGGGGTGCAGTCGTTTCGTCCATTTCAAAAATTGAAGCTTTGTCAACCTGTCTTCTTGAACCACGGCATCTAGGTCTGCGGTAGGCGAGGATTTCAAATGTGTGGTCGCCTTGAAGAATTTCGCCTACGGCAGCCAAACCTCCAATGATCCCGCGTCTTTTCTTGAAGCCTGTGGCTTCGCCCCTAAACCTTCTTAATAGTCGTAATGCCCTTTCGAGAGTGACAATTCCACTTATTGCTTTCCTAGCAAAGACTCTGATTTCTTCGGGGATCTTTGCTTCTGGAAAGAATACTATGCCGGGGTCCGTGCCATCGTGATCTAGATCTGCATTTCTTTTCACAGTTCTGATGATAGTTTCTTTAATCTGCCCTTCGATATCCTCGTCATGTCTTATTCTTATGCATAAGGCTCCGTTTCCTCTTGTTTTCCATGGCACGTTTGGATTCAATCTTATCAGATTTGGGTAATCGACAAATTCGACTTCCAGCTCCAATAGCTTTTCCAGAATAAGAGCTGCTACATATGTAGTGCATCCTTTTCTAGGCGAATCTGTATCGTCAAAGCCGATGTGCATCGTCTTTTTAGTCATAAGGATGTCACGTCGATGATTCGGTAGAACAGAGGGTTAACAGAGTGGAGGCTTCTGCAAAAAAAGAGGAGAAGTAAGCTATTTTGCTGAGCCTTCTACGACAATCATCGTCAATGTTGACCTGACTTTGTCCAGTCTTCTGATACGCCAAGTCACGGTTTCCTTGAGCTTGTCCATGGTCTCAGCTTTGACTCTAGCAATTATGTCGTATACGCCGTAAACGGCGAATGCTTCGTCGACTCCCTCAACTTTCTTCAGGTTCCCTAGTACGTCTGCTTCTGAACCTATCTCAGTGTTTATCAACACAAACGCTGTTGGCATCAAACTTCACCGCTGTAATGTTGCTTCATCTTTCCTAAAATATTTTGCTACATTGCCTACACAGTTCAAAGCACAATCCCTTGGATTGAATGGCTTCTCTCGTCCTTGATTTCCGGCAAATAATGTAGAAGCCTGTATAGGAACTAGAAAATCCTGCTCGGTTGAGATTAGTCAGCCCCTCAATTGGAAGCTTTATCTTTCAACTGACGTATTAGTTATCAGGTTTCGATATGCAGAAAGAGCATCCTGACAAAGACACCATCACAAGCCGAGAAATGGCTGCTTTAGAGCTGAACGCTGAATATTTCGGTGTCTCCCGACTTCAACTAATGGAAAACGCAGGGCATCAGGTAGCCTCGGAGATCGTCTCAAGATTTGCATCAGACAAATCTGTGGCGATTTTTTGTGGGACAGGGGGAAATGGGGGTGATGGGTTTGTTCTTGCCCGGCATCTCTCTTCAATGAGTTACCGGATTGCCTTGATTCTTGCCGGAAAAGCCAAACAGATTTCGCATGAGGAAGCCTTGGAAAACTGGAAAGCTCTCCAGTTTTTGAGACGACGTGTTCCCATTTATGAAGTATACGATAGCTCGCTTATCCCCGAGATAGAAGTTGACATAGTTGTAGATGCCATTCTGGGAACTGGCGCAAAGGGAACGTTGAAGCCACCGATTCTTCAGTTAGTAGAGAAGATGAACGCTATGGACGCTTTCCGAGTGGCCGTTGATGTGCCAACGGGAATAGATGCAGATACAGGTGAGGTTCTAGGCAGCGCTGTGAAAGCCGATCTAACAATAACTTTTCATAAGCCAAAGCTGGGACTCGAATACGCGACAGGCTACGTAGGAGAGTTGTTGGTTAAAGACATAGGGTTACCAAGAGACTTCGAGAACTTGGCGGGTCCTGGAGACGTCTTGTCCTTGATGAAGCCCCGTCCATCAAAGAGTCATAAGGGCGATTATGGACGCTTACTGGTTATTGGAGGAGATGAGACCTATTCTGGGGCTCCGGCTCTCGTAGCATTGGCTGCCTTGCGTACAGGGGTCGACTTGGCTTATGTGGCGGCTCCGAAAAAGGCAGCCTATGCCATATCTTCTATGTCGCCAAACTTGATCACTATGAAACTTGAAGGAGGGCACCTAAGTCCTGGCAACCTCCCTGCCTTAAAAGCATGCATAGAGACAGTTGACTCGGTTGTATTAGGCCCTGGCCTCGGTTTGCATACCGAAACAAAGGAATTCGTGGAAGCCGCTGTGGAAGCTATTTGCAGTGCTGGAAAGCCCTTGCTCCTTGATGCTGATGGCCTTAAATCTTTCGTCGAGTTCCAGAAGCATCTGGGCACACCTCTAATTCTAACGCCACATGCTGGTGAATACGCCACACTTGTCGGAAAGAATCTCTCAGACGATCTCGATGAAAGCGTTTCAAGCGTGCAGAAAACTGCGGCAGACCTAGAAGCTGTAATTCTTCTGAAAGGACCGGTGGACATAATCTCTGATGGGAGAAATTTCAAGCTTAACTTTACTGGCAATCCTGGCATGACCGCAGGGGGGACAGGAGATGTTCTTTCGGGGATTGTAGGTGCTCTATTGGCACAACATACTGATCCCTTTGAGGCTGCTGTTGCGGGCGCATTTGTCAACGGTGCCGCTGGGGACTTTGTGTTAAAAGAGAAGGGTTGTCATATGGTTTCAACCGATCTACTCGAGTGGATCCCGCATGTCTTAAGTAACCCTGCGAGCCATCTTAAGGTGCGCGAAATCAGTGCCAGAATCGATTGATATAGTCGTCTACCATGCTGGACAATGCGACCCGAAGAAATGCACAGCCCTGAAACTCAAGCGCCACAGATTGATTCGGTTCGTAGGTAAGATGAAGTTTCTGCCCAAAAGAGCCATTGTTCTAAATCCATTATCTGAAATCGCTTTCTCTCCATCAGACAGACTTCGCATTAGTAAATTTGGTTTAGCTGCCCTAGACTTCAGCTGGGCTCACGCTGAACACGTCTTGCGGAAACATGTACGGGGGATATCCCGATGCCTGCCAGTGTTGATTGCGGGCAACCCCGTGAATTTCGGCAAACCTACAAAGCTGACTACTGTTGAGGCGTTAGCTTCAGCTTTGTTTGTTGCAGGGTTCAAGGAGGATGCCTACAGACTCCTTTCAATCTTCAAATGGGGACACACTTTCTTGGAATTGAATCAGGAGATAATGGAGAAGTACTCAAGAGCGAGAGATAGCGGAGAAATAGTGAAAGCCCAGATGGACTTTCTAGAGAGTATGGAGACTGGTTGAATTTTTAGAGATAGGGCTACTCTTCTGTGAATCTTTTATAGGGTTCTAGGTTACCAATCCAGTCTTCTTGATTTATCGGCCACGTAAATAGAGGGCTTCGGGGTTTGCACACGATTTCTCTTATCTCTATACCCCCTGTTGTCAGCAAATCGACCGAATTCGCTGCTTGGAGAACAAGGGCAGTGTCTAGGCCCACCCATGATCCCGCGACAGCCGCAACTTCCTCCCCCTTCATTAATGCACCGTTGTCAGTGGCCATCAGAGTGGCTGTGACGCAGACAGCAGTTCCAGAACTGATCATTCTCAGGCTTAGGCGAATCAGTGTTCCCAGGGTTGGAACACCTTTGTGTTCCAAGGCGGATCCAACATTGTACAGCGGATCAGTCGCTCTCACAATTCTGGCTCCAAGCTTTACCAATTGATCCCAGATTTCTTTAGTAGGAATACCTATCCTCAGATCGCCAATTACAGTATCGTTGATTTTCGTGCCTGCAGCAGATGTAACAACTATAAGGTCTATTCCCGAGTTTCTCAGAATATTACATGCTTTCAGAGCGCTTAGACCAGTCTCCGAAGCGACAACTAGTTTCTTGATGTGCAATTCGTGGGCTCGCTTGACTGCAAGCTGTAGCGTCTTGCTAGTGTTGACCTGACCACAAGATTTGAAGTAGAAGATATTCTTCAAGTTACCTAGATTGCCATTCATCGTCTTTCCGTCTCCATATGTTTCTTTTCGATGTATAGATCATTGTGAGCAATCTTTGCTTGTTAGGTTAGATTGGTCAATACTTAAAAGGATTGGTCGCCATTCTCGAAAGTGCAGTTTGGAGCCATTCAATGATTGAAAGTCAAGAAATTTCGTGTGATCTGTTCAGACTAGTCTTGGATAAGTGTTGCTTTTCGTTTTGGTAAGCGCCTGTTACTTTCACATTTTTGCGTTAATATGAAAGTGATTTAGTTATAGAGGATTTTTCCTTAAGTGTTTATTTACTGGTATGATCATTAAAGGTTCAGGAGAAAGGAGATGCGGAAAAGAACAGCTTCGGGGATAATACTGGCAATTGTTATGCTGGAGTTGTCGATGATCGTTCTTGGAGCACGCGCCCAACTTGTCGGGGACTTAAATGATGACGGAGAAGTAAACTTGATGGATCTGGTCATAGCTGGTCAAGCATTCGGCTGCACTGAACTTAGTCCTAGGTGGAATCCAGCAGCAGACCTAAATGATGATGGCAAGGTCAACCTGATTGATCTGGGAACAATAGCCATCAACTTCGGAAGCACAGCCTAACATCCTCCCCTATTTTCATAGTGTTATTTCAATTCCGACCAGATAGGAAGTGGAGTCTAGGCACATTATCGTTTGCCGAATCAATTTTGAGCTGCCATCATAGCATGTTAACAGCCTTTGATCTGCATGCATGAGTAGTTACCTGAAGACTCAATTATGGATCATGTCGAAATGGCTCCTGAGAATTTCAGACATGCTGTGAAGGAATAGCAGGGCTTCGCCAAACACGGAGTCGACAAGAGCCAGTTCATAGAAGCCTCATCAAAAAGTAGTGGCAGGATCATCTCTGGGAAAATCTATATTGGTGTTAAGCCTGCTGTTTTACAACGAGGTTTTGATCTATACTGGTGAAACGAATGAATGGTGAGAAGTTCATGGTTCAGAATGTAAAGATTTTCTTGGTTCAGGGAGACATAACTGAACAAGATGTAGATGTTGTTGTGAACGCAGCCAATCCTATGCTTCTAGGAGGAGGTGGAGTAGATGGAGCGATTCATCGAAAAGGTGGACCTAGAATACTTGATGAATGTAGGCGAATAAGATCTGAAGAGTGGCCAGCCGGTCTTCCTACGGGAGAGGCAGTCATTACTACAGGAGGCGAATTGACCGCCAGATATGTTATTCACACAGTCGGGCCGGTCTGGCGCGGTGGAAATGAACGTGAACCCGAGCTTCTGGCAAAGGCGTACCGCAATTCGTTGAGACTAGCCGTTAAAAGGGGGCTAAAGACTGTAGCTTTTCCGTCTATAAGCACTGGGGCTTACGGATATCCAATAGAACCAGCAAGCAGAATCGCTTTGTCAACCACTAGAGAGTTTCTCTTAGAAAGAGGGGCGTTGAGCAAGGTTGCATTTGTCTTGTTCTCAAAACAAGATTTTGAGGTCTATAGAGAAGCAGCAAGAGAGATTTTGGAGTATTAGCGTCTTTCAACTTATATCGTTTTACTTTATTGGGTGAGGTGAGATTTGCATAGTATTTAATGTCTGTAGGACGGCAGGAAGATCCATGACCTATGCTTGCTGTAGTAGATTATCAAGGACCTGTACGAAAAAAATGTGCCTGCAAGATGGAATCGATGAAAGCTTTTTAGGTTACAATCGGCAAAAAATTGAAAGAGGATTGACGAAGATGACAGAAAGAATACCCGTAGAAGAAGGGCGCTATCCTCCCATCATGACTCGGGAAATGCCTCATTTGGGTCATGCGAAACATCTTTGCCATCTCGTAGAACATCGCGGTATTGATATAAGCGAGTACAAGCCGTTAGTCAAAAATGCCAAATTTCTATGCAAAAAATGTGGCAGAGTAGCGGCCAATGAAGAAAATCTCTGTGAATCAATCAAGCTTTGAGAACCAGAAGGCGACTTCAACATCCACCTTTTTTTTGTTTGCAGCCTCTCCAGCGACATACATACTACAATGAACATAGCCTTTTAACGATGGCTTATTAATCGTAATGACTAACTATTGAAGAGGTATGTTGATTGGATTTTACCTTTGAGCTAATTTCAAAGAAGGAAGTTGATGCCTGCTTAGACATGATTATTTCGACTTTGGGAGATCAGTCCAAAGAGTATGGAGACAAGAGTACATTGAAGAGGATGATCTACGGCGATCGGGTGATGACATTGGTAGCGAAAAGCGAGGGGAAGGTTGTTGGTCTGATAAATGCCTCTGTGCTCGGCCTTCCCAGAATAATGTTTCTTACCGTTGCAGACGAAAGGAGCGCCCGCGAAGGTTTAGGAGGAAGATTGATTGATCAGATTGTGAGGGAGATCAGGAGACGATCGCCAAATGTGAAAAGAATATTGCATAATGAGTTTGGTGACAATTTCAATGCTGTGGGACTCTATTCAATCAAGGGATTCAAGGTCACCGGATACATTAGAGATCCGGTAACAAGTAGAGATGTGGTCTTCATGGAGAAAACTGTCAACTGACAATCTTCTTCGAATTAGTAGTCCCGAGCTTTCCGAAGGGAAATTGCCTACAAAGAAGCGATCCGACGAAACTTCCTGCAAGAAGGATTGTCAAAACTAAGAGATGATCCGCCAAATACAGAAATCTTCTACCCCAAAGTAACTCAAACACGCCCATGAAGACATAAGCGTGAAAGACAAATGCGCCTATTCCTGTCTTCAGCCCGACTTTAAGATGTTCTTCAAGCGCCTTCCGAGAGACCAAGTAACCAGCAACTATGGCTCCCAAGAAGTACGATGCGAACAAGAGTTGCTGAAGGGCTACCCCCTCGATTTCAAAGAAAGAAGTCAGACTGAGAGTCAACCATGCTAACGAATTCGAAAATGCTGCTCCTGCAACATAGTCCACGAGTTTCGGCGCTTCTATTGACTTCATGTATTAACACTACGCAGATAGATCACTATTTAAACTGGCGAATTTAATCTTATAGTGCAAAAAAACAAAGGTAGGACTGGTTGACATCGCAGAAGAAGTCACATGTGGCTGCCAGATCATTGGAGATTAACCCTGAAGAGATAAACATCATCTTGGCAACTGATTGTGGAAGTACGACAAGCAAGGCCCGTTTCTTCAGGAAGATCGATGGAGAATATCGATTTGTCGCCAGCGGCGAGGCGCCTACAACGGTGGAAGCACCTTTTGAAGATGTAACGCTCGGCGTTCGAAATGCAGTGCGAGAAGTGGAAGAGCTTACCGGACATAAAATGCTAGGTCTGCAAGGAATATTGACCCCTTCTCGAGATGATAAGGAGGGAGTGGATCTGTACGTTACAACTAGTAGTGCTGGTGGGGGGCTTCAAATGATGGTTACCGGAGTCGTAAAGACTATGACAGCTGAAAGCGCTGAAAGGACGGCTTTGGGTGCAGGTGCCATAGTAATGGATGTCATAGCTGTGGACGACGGGCGTCGCCCTTATGAGAAAATCCAGAAAATCCGTTATCTCAGACCCGATATGATCTTGTTGGCTGGTGGAACTGATGGGGGGACAATTACACATGTAGTTGAAACTGCTGAGTTGATAGACGCAGCAAAGCCCAAGCCCCGATTGGGCGTAGATTTCGAGTTGCCTGTTGTCTTTGCAGGTAACAAGGAAGCTCGTCAATGTATAGAAGAGACTCTGGGAAGAGTGTTCGCTTTAAGAATTGTTGATAACATACGGCCTGTTCTTGAGATGGAAAACACAGAACCAGCTAGAAACGTGATTCATGAGCTCTTTATGGAACATGTAATGTCCCATGCACCAGGATATGATAAATTGATGAACTGGACACCTGTCCCTATTATGCCAACACCTGCTGGAGAAGGCAAAATGTTTCGAGCGATTGCAGAAACATACAACGCGAACGTCGTTGGTGTTGGGCTAGGCGGAGCAACCACAAACGTTTATTCAATGTATGAAAAAGAGTTTGTTAGAACTGTCAGCGCCAATTTGGGTATGAGTTATAGTATCTGCAACGTGTTGAAAGAGGCTGGTACAGAAAACATCACGCGATGGATACCTTTCGACTTAAAGGAAGAAGATCTCCGCAATCGCCTTTACAACAAAATGATTCGTCCCACTACAATTCCGCAAAGCATAGGGGATCTAGTGATCGAGCATGCTGTCGCAAGGGAGGCATTGCGGCTAGGCTTCGAACATCACAAATTGCTGGCCAGACCTCTTCGTGGTGTTCAAAGGAAGCGAACAATAGCTGATATTTTTGAGCAACGGGCATTTGAGGAGACATACATAGATATGTTGCACGTTGACATATTGGCTGGTACAGGCGGTCTTCTGTCTCATGCCCCCAGGAGAGTTCAGTCAGCTCTTATGCTGATCGATGGTTTTCTCCCTGAAGGAGTGACAAGATTGGCGCAGGACAGTGTTTTCATGATGCCTCATCTTGGAGTTCTATCCACAGTGCATCCTAAGGCTGCAATGGAGATCTTCGAGAAAGATTGTCTTGTGAGAATAGGAGTATGCATTGCTCCACGAGGAGTTGCTGAGAAGGGGAGGGAAAGCGTTATGGAGGTCACACTCCGTATGCCCGACAATTCAGTCCTTAAGGAGTCTGTTCAGTTTGGTTCAATAAAGAAAATCCCGCTGGGCGAAGGGGAAAGAGCGGAATTAGATGTCTCCCCGTTCCGAAATGGCGATGTTGGCCAAGGTCCTGGGAAGAAAAGAACTGTTACAGTCGAGGGTGGAGTTGTTGGGATTATACTGGATGCTCGTGGAAGACCAATAGTTTTTCCAACGGACGACGGCGAAAGGAAGCAGAAGTTGATTGAGTGGTTCAAAGCCCTCGACGCGTATCCCGAAAGATTATACAAGGTATGCAGGGGTTAGCAAATAGTTGTCCTCTGAAGCCTGCTGTTATACTCCTGGACTGAAAAGAAAGGCTGCCACAATGGTGAGAAAGATTAGGAGGCTTCCGATTCCAGGCGAGGTTCTTGTCGAGAAGGGGGATAGAGTTGAGGCGAATACAGCAGTTGCCAGAGCTTTCATCCTAGGCGAGGTTTACGTAGTAGACGTCGCAAGCATTCTGGGAGTTGATGTCTGGGAAACGTCAAAATACATNNAAGAAGTCACGAAAGGTGAGCCTATTGCTCTGGTCAAAGCCTTTTTCGGTCTTCTCAAAAAGTGTGCCTATGCGTCGTCTTCCGGAACTGTTGAACGAATATCGGATGTTACAGGCCAAGTGCTCATTAGAGAATCAAAAGTTCCCATAGAGGTTGATGCCTACATTCCTGGTAGGATTGTTGAAATTTTTCCGGAAGAAGGAGCCACGATTGAAACCTCTGCTGCTCTTATTCAAGGGATATTTGGTGTAGGTGGAGAGAGGAAAGGTAGGTTAATGATAGTTTCGAAGACTCCTGATGAGGTCCTAACCTCTAAGCAGCTTGGACCCAAGTGCAAAGGAAGAATTATCATAGGGGGAGCTCGAATCACAGATGATGGCTTGAAGAAGGCTGTTGAAGTAGGAGCTAAAGGAGTCGTGACTGGAGGAATAGACGATCATGATCTCTCTAACTTCTTAGGATACAAGATCGGAATTGCTATCACAGGGTATGAAGACATTCCATTGACGCTTATAATCACAGAGGGTTTCGGCGAAATGGTGATGTCAGACAAGACCTTTTCGTTGCTGAAGCAGTTTGATGGCAAGCAGGTTTCTATTGACGGCGCTACACAAATAAGAGCTGGAGTTTTAAGACCGGAGATAATCATTCCAAGACCTGAAATCCCTACTGAGGAACTTGACCTCGGAGAGGTGACTGGATTTCATGAGGAGGGTCTTTTGAAAGGCACTCCAATAAGGATAATCAGAGAACCATACTTCGGAGCATTAGGCGTTGTCTCTAAACTTCCCGTGCAACTTCAGGCAATAGAGACAGAATCTGATGTAAGAGTCTTAGAAGCAGAGCTTGCAGACGGAAGACATGTAATTGTGCCCAGAGCTAATGTAGAAATAATAGAAGAATAATGAATCCATTAGCAGGAGTTAAGATTCTTGGGTCTCTGGAGAGAATCTAGAAGCAACCGGGCGAAGGCTAACCTCGAAAGTGGTATGTCTCAAGAAATAATCCATGATCCTCTCTTGCTCGACTGCGTGAAANNTATCTTGCGGTGGCTTTGGGAATTCGTCCTTGCTCATTCGTTACGATTCCAGCGGAATTTCCAGGCGGGTATAAGCTGGGAAGGAAGATTGATGGACTGTGCATGGAGGACCTGCAAGCTGTAATGAGTGCTGACGCTGCTGAGAAACGGGCTCTTATGAAGAGGTTGAAGGAGAGAATCCGAGAAGCTTTCAGGAAAGTCGTTTTGTCATCTGATGTCTATAAAGCGCACATAAAATGGTCCAAACAACTTTTTCTTAAGACCTACAATGTCGAAGTGAGACCAAGCATCTGTGAACTGTATCTGTTCAGGGAATCAAGAATTAAGAAAGCATTAGAAAACCTAATGAGAGTTAGAGAGAGCGAAAGAGAAAGGCTTAGGCTTGGAAGAGATGTCAAAATAAAAAAGGCCAATTTGGCCTATGCAGAAGAGATGTCTTCAGAGTATCTCAGCTCTCTTGGCAGGTTGCTGGGCTATCCTTCCTGTTGCGTCCAAAGCTACATCAATGATCGCCTCAACGAAGATATGACCGTTGAGATTCGGTCTAGTCGGCAGATTGAGGGATTGGTCAATCAGCTAGAAGATCTTGAAATCTATGCTTTTTTTGCCAAGGATTTTTTTCCATGTAAGCCTGAATGTCAAAATGCTATCAGAATCGGGAAAAGTATTTTTGATAGTCTAAACGCACTGAACCCAAAACTCGGCGATCTTTACCTTGGCTGTGTAAGAAGAAACGTTGAGATGATAAGAAGGTATCCTCAACTAATAGAACAACATAAAAAGAACCTAAATAAAAGGACTCGAGAGTTCGCCGGCATGGTGCATGGGCTAAAGACTTAAATGTACACACGGTCAAAAAGAACATTACAAGGCGTGCCTCCTCTTCGGAGACAAATGGTGGATATATGTATCGGTATGCCACCCAGCTTTCACAAGAGAGGGCGGAGTATCTCATCGAGAAACTCGCCCGCTGGATAACGAATCACCGCTTAGAAACTCCAGCAGTGATGTTCTTGGAATCAATGAAGCCTCTATCGTTTATTGGCAGCCAACTGTGGCTCATGTACGGTGTGCCGATGCTTGGAATAGTCGTTGATGAGCGAGAGAGTTCTGAGTTAGGGCTACTCTTTGAAGACCGGAAGAATGTCGAAGCCTTGATCTGCAAAGTAGAGGAGTTGGCACGCGAGACAGAGCAAAAAAGAAAGGAAAAAGAGGAAAGAAGGAAATGAGTATAATCAACGAAGGCTTGGTTGCTTCGTTTGTTCTACTGATTGTCGTTGTAGGTGAAGGTCTAATTGCTCTCTTCCTGTCGCGTTCAGGGAAGGCGCATCCTAAGATTCGCAAGATAACAGGACTGGAAGCCATAGAAGAAGCTGTCGGACGGGCAACAGAAATGGGACGACCAATCACATACACCACAGGACTAGGCGGCATCAGGGACCAATACCTCTACCAGACCATCGCTGGATTGAACATACTGGGCTACACGGCTGAGCTGGCAGCAAAATACGACGCGGAATTGATCTATTTCCCATACGACCCAACTATCATGCCAATGGCTGTTGATGTTATGGAGCAAGCCTACATCCGAGCTGGTAAAGAAGACAAATTCAATCCAGAAAGCATCCAATACCTCGGAGGCGATCAATTTCCATGGGCTTTCGGCGTTCTGGGAACAATGTACAGAGAACAGAGTGCAGCAAACATCCATATGGGCCCATTCTGGGCTGAGTCACTTATATTGGCTGAAGCTGGCTTCTATACAGGCGCGATTCAGATCGCTGGAACAGCAAACTTTCACCAAATACACTTCTTTGTCGTCGCCGCTGATTATGCCTTGATTGGCGAAGAGTTGATGGCAGCTGGCGCTTATCTCTCCAAAGATCCAACCCAGATAGGCTCATTGTGGGGAGCAGACTTCGGGAAAATCACGACTGTGGCGCTGATCGTCATCGGTGTAATACTCACTGCTGCGGGCATAGAAGTGCTGAATGATTTCTTTGCACTGTAGGAGGAACATGGATGAGTCTAGTTGTAAAAAGGTACGTTCCACTTGGAGTAACTTTCGTCATGGGCATCATCATGGTCATAGCGACATATTTCCTAGTTCCAGACACGCCAGCAAGGGAAGCTACAGTCTCATTGACTGCTTCAGTGGATATTCTGGTGGCAACTGCAGGCGTTATCGGTCTCGTTGTACTAGTTAGACACCACCTCCTTAACGTAAGCAGGAGAGGCAGATTATGGAAATACAGTACAATAACAATCATTGGCGTAGTCTTATATCTTATCGTTGGACTCTACGGGGTCGCCACACATGAACAACATTACATGCTGGCAAGTGAGCTTTTCGCATGGGTGTACAACAATATCTATGTCTCCATGGACATGACAATATTTTCGCTGTTGGCGTTCTTCATTGCTTCCGCTGCCTACAGAGCCTTCCGCCTGAGAAGCTTAGAAGCCTCTATACTTTTGATTGTGGGCTCTCTCATGCTCTTGGGTAGAGCACCTGTAGGAGGAGTGATCTGGGAAGGATTCCCAGAAATAGCGACATGGCTTCTGAATGTTCCAAATACAGCAGGAACGAGGGCGATATTAATGGGAATTGCAATCGGGGCTATCTTGCTGGCTATAAGGCAGCTGCTAGGCATCGAGAGAGGATATCTGGGTCCTGAACGTTAGAGGAGGCTGATGAAATGTCTCTTTCAAAAATAGCTAAAATCGACCGACGATACCTCTACTTACTATTGTTCATTTTTGTGACCATACCTCTATTGATTCCACTAAATCTGCCAGTACCAATAAGCGAGCATACAAGAGGAGTATATGATAACACTGAAGTGCTGCAGGCGGGAGATATCGTGATATCATCCTTCGACTTTGGCCCTTCAACTATACCAGAGAATGCTCCTCAAGCAAGAGCTCACCTCTTTCACAGCAAACAACTTGGAGCAAAAGTTGTAGCTCTAGCCTTTTGGCCTTCAGGCGCCCCAATAGGCGAAGACATATTGAGAGAAGTCTATGGTAGTGAGTTTCCGGAAAACTTGGAGGACGGTCTACAGTACGGAACTGATGTAGTGTATCTTGGTTATGTTCCAGGGAACGAAGTTGGCATGCAGACCTTCGGAGACAACACTTGGCAGGCAAAAGGTACTGACCATTACGGAAACGCCATAGGCGGTCTGCCCCTGATGCAGGAGTGCCAGAGTGCCGCAGACTTCGATTTGTGGGCAGAATGGACCTCGGGGACTCCTGGCGAACAGCAGGTGATACAGTTTGTGCAAGGAAGACATGGCGGGCCTTCTGCAGTACCATTGGTCGTTGGCTCGACAGCGGTCAGTGTCCCAGGAATGATGCCCTTTTACGCTGCTGGTCAAATCATCGGAATACTGAATGGTCTGGCCGGAGGTGGCGAATACGAAATCCTTCTGGACGAAGAATATACGTATCCTCAGAAAACGACGACCTTACTTGCTAGACCTGGACTGGATGCTCAATCAGTAGCTCACGTGCTAATCATAGTGTTTGTCGCCGTTGGAAACATTGGATACGCACTCAGCCGACGCAAAGGAGAGAAAAGCTGATGCCTATTCCAGTAGAATTAGACCTTTTCGCATTGACCTTCGGGGCTTTCGTTACAATCTTCATATACAGCTTTCTGTTGAAAGAAAACGTGCTTTCTCGAGCAGTGGAGCATCTATTCATAGGCATGGCAGCCGTCTACACCCTAGCAGCAATGTATGATGCCGCTGTAAGTCAAGCGATCTTCGGAACAGGCAGACTCCTAGAAGGCAACTACATATGGATAATCCCAATACTGATCAGCCTGATGTATTTCTTCTTCTTTTCAAAGAAATACTTCTTCCTATACAGGTATCCAGTGTCAATCGTCGCTGGCATCATGGCAGGCATGATGATATGCGGTCAGATCCAAAGCAACCTAGCAGCTCAGATACAAAGCACCGTGACTCTGCCACTCGTAGGCAATGGAGTATGGGAAGGATGGCCACCGCCGGGGCTTGACAGTATACTAATCATAATCGGCGTAATAACGGCGTTGACTTTCTTCTTCTTCACATGGGAACACAAGGGCGCTCTAGGAATCAGTGTAAAGATAGGACGCTACTTCCTAATGGCTACCTTCGGCGCAGCCTACGGCGGAACTGTGATGGCTAGAATGTCACTCTTCATCGGAAGGCTGAGATATCTCCGTGAGACAAGCTATGACTGGTTCTGGGCTTGGTATATTGTCCCAATTGCTGTTGTGCTAGTGGCAATAGTCATGTTAAGGCAAAGGCTAGTGTCTGCAACATCGGAGAATCAACCTGAACAAACGAAAAAATCAAAGAAGTAACATCCTCTTTCCCCCTTTTTTAGTGTGGTTTCAACGTTATGAGGCTGTTCTTATTCTCAACCCTTTTTTGTTTTGACTAGACCTACAAAATTGAAGATGACGAACGCAAACCAAGCGAAAACAAATCCATAGACCGTGCCGAGAAAAGTGCTTTTCAGAATCTCGCTTAAAGAAAGATGATAAACGATCACGCTAACAGCGAGATTGTACAATCCNNGAATACGGTTTCCTGGAAGCAGCCCAAACAATATTGGTCATGATGAAATTTAGAAAAATCAGAGTTGGACTCGCTGCAATCGCCCCAACGATCTCTTGGCTTGGAAGAATGATCATCCAAAGAAAGATTCCGAGAATTGTAGCTGCAATCTGAATCCAGAAATCACGTTCCTTATAGATTCTTAGGAAGTTAACTAGATCTGCGAAGACACCAAGCGACCCTCGTGCTTCTCCTTCAGACAAACAACTTGCCTCCCTTTCAGTTTAGAGCGCGAAGCCCATCCTAGGATGGCGTATAGATCTTCGTGCCGCCCTCCCAGCTTTCCCTCCATTCCACGTTCTTGACATCAACTTTGAGTAGGCAAAACTCTTCAGATTCCGGACCTTTTGGAAAATGCTGTGACAAGTTAAAAGTCGCCAAGTCCCATACTCTCCGCTTTTGCTGCATTTCGGAGATCATCTTGGCTCTCCCTGTGACGACGGCGGCTTTGTCTCCGCGAGGTTGTTCAACAAAGGCAAGGCAGATCTTTGGATTACGCCCGATCTGCTTCACTTTTCTTGAAGTGATGAAAGTGGTCACCCAGATGGACATGTCATCCTCTACTATGGGAGATACCGGACGGACAACCGGTTGATCACCGTCGCAAGTTGCGAAGTACGCATGGAGAGAGTTCTTCCTCATTATGGCAACAATTCTCTGCGTTTCTGATGGATTCATATCTCATCTTCCTATTTCTTGTATGCGGCGCCAACTAGACAAGACTATCGTGTGTTCACATGTTTAAGCCTTGATGTGACTTCAGTCAATGCTGAGGAAAACCTTGATGAAGCGACAAACTAAATAAGATTCAACTGTGTGAAAACTGGAAACAGGGACACATTGTATGAGAGTAAAAAGGGTTACCGCAGACGATTTGGAAGAAACCTATTGTTGTATGAATGAGATTCCTTCCAACGTGGCATGGGCTGAATACCTACCCGAGTCAAGGGAGTGGTTTAAGTCTAACCTAGGCAAGACGGTTGAGGGATACCATTTGCTGGACAATGATAGAGTAGTGGGTCACATCTACTATGCCCGCTCGGAGAATGCTCTTATTCCATACGAAGTTGAGTCAAATGTTGCCTGTATCTATTGTACAGAAGTGCTACGTGACTATACACATAAGGGATATGGTAGAATGATGTTTGAGCATGTTAAGGCTGATCTAAAAGAGCGAGGGTTCAAGGGCATAGTGGTTTCTGCGACAGACTTTGATGAATGGATGCACTACGAACTCTTTCTCAAACAAGGATTCAGGGTGNNCACCCTACAAAGCTATGTATTTCCCTCTAACCCAGAAGAGCATCAACCTCAAAGTCATAGATTTGAAATATACGCCTGCAAGAGACAAAGTTGAAGTCACACTCTTCAGATTCTTCTTCTGTCCAGTAGGCGCACACATGTACTACTTGATAAAGAGGGTTGCTGGAAGCTTTGGGGAAAAGGTGGAAATTGTTGAGATTGAAGCGACACCTGAAACAGTAAGAGAATACGGAACAGCCGATCCGCTAATAAACGGCAAAATCAAACTGTACGGTCCAGCCTCGGAACAAGATGTCAGAGAGAAAATACAAGAAGAAATCGCGCACTTACATAGCCACTTCTGATCTTTTCCTGCATTGAGAAATCCATTGGCAGTTTCCTGAGATAGATGTATGATTATGTGCAAATCCAAGAAGGAGAAGGCCTCCTGTTTCGAAGTTTACCAGATGTCTCCTATATCAAAGTGTGTGATCTATTTTCAGGAACACAATCTCCTTGAAAATCCCAATCATGCTTGCCTCTAATCACTACCACTCTGGGTTTGCCGCCGGCATTTCTAGAAAGTGAGAGTCGACATACCGCGTGAGCGTTAAACACCTGTTCTTGTTCTCTCGAAAGAAATCTCTTGTTTGGGGTAGTCAATGAGCACTCTATAGTCTTTAACGAAGTTGTATCCTATGATGCCTCCAAGCTCTCCAATGCAACCACATTTTGACACATTTGACAAATCCAAGACACCTACTTGGATATCTTTTGCCTCAACGTCATCAACCTTTATGGATTCAACAGTGAGTGTTGTTGCGACAAGAGCACCGCCCGCACCTAAAGCGTTTCGCATAGCTTGTGCTTTTCCAGACAGGCCAAGCTTTTGTGCTGTCTGTTTCTCAATGACTGTCATCGAAGCTCCTGTATCAAATATGAAGTCAAAAGGTCCCTTCCCATTGATTGTGCCCTTGACTGTAATTATCGGTCTTTCCGGGTTTGTTATGTAGAACTTCGTCAACGTATTTCCCCCTTAGGGTTTTACTGCTGAGACGGTGATGCTCAGGGTTGAATCAAGAACCTTCTCTACTATTCCCTTTGATCTTTCATCTAGTTCGGTGATGCTCTTCAACTCTTGAGTGTTCGTGTTATGGTTGGCAACGATCACCTTTGCATTAGGATCGTCTGCAAGCTCCTCGAAGCAATATTTTGCTTCATCAAGTATTCTTATGTCTTTGAAGCCAACTTCTTCTATTGTCTTCAAGTATTTGTCTTTCAGAATTGCGGTCTTGATGCAGCTGGATGGATGTGCTCCTTCTCTTATTGAAGCCGGGAGCTCCTTTTTCAGGACCAGGTCCGAAACCATTATTCTTCCTCCAGGCTTCAAAGCGCGGTAGGCTTCTTTGTAGACTTTCTTCTTGTTTGATGTGAGATTGATCACACAATTTGAAATTACTACATCAGCGGTGTTGTCTGCTACTGGGAGATGTTCAATTTCGCCAAGTCTGAACTCGACATTCTTATAGTTGCCCTTTCGTGCATTTTCTCTTGCTTTGTCAAGCATTTCAGGTGTCATATCTATGCCGATGACTTTTCCCTTTTCTCCAACTTTCTTTGCCGCAAGAAAACAGTCAACGCCAGCACCTGATCCCAAATCGATGACTGTTTCGCCTTCTTTCAAGGATGAGAGGGCAACAGGATTTCCACATCCAAGCCCGAGGTTTGACCCTTTTGGAATGGAATTCAACTCTTCTTTGGTATATCCCATTTTCCTGCTTAGCTCTTCATAGGGTGTGGAATTCTCGCAACATGAATTAGAGACTTTGCAGCAAAGCCCCTCTTTCGCTATTTTTGCATATCCTTCTCTCACACCTTTTCTATTCTTCTCTTCTTCCATTAACAACACCCCCTTTCATGTCTTGCGTGCCATCTATTCTTTGACAAGCGACTTTTTCGCTTGCTCCTTTAACTCTCTAATCTTATCCACTGTCGGCATTACTTTCTTAAATAGGTCTTTACGGGCTTGTATTCCCTCTTTTATGAAGAATGCCGCTGCTTCGGATCTGCTTTTAAAGGCTTCAACCTCTACCAGAGCATCTATTTGTGTAAGGTCTTCATCGTTCAGTCTGGTCATTACCACGTTGCTTCGACCCTCCAACTTCTCACCGATTTTCAGCATAACCTTCTCTTTGATCTTCTCTGCATCTTCCCCTTCTGGGCAACAAGTCATCATTACAACCGTTTCATCCTTTTCATTGGAAGTTGTTTTCTTTTCGCTATTTTCTCTACCCACTTTCCGTCACACTCTGTATCTTGTAATTTGTAACTAAGATCGTGCATAACCGCATATATAAGCCTTAACTTACAGATTACGAGACACACGCGCGCATGAACTGTCAATCTTTAATACTATCCAATAATATTCTGTTGCTATCCTTCCATGTATTAGCCTTCTCGAGCAGTAGTTGCTCCTCTTGGCACATAATTATCTGGGCGGCTACACTCGCTACCTCATTTGAGACAATTTCCTGAAGCACTTTTCGCAATAAACATCTTTTTCCACCTTTATGAAGGGCCCACCAAGAGTAAGTCGTATCAACGTTTTCGGTGGATACACTTTCACATCTAAACGTATATATCCCAAGTTTCTTTGGCAATTATCGCATCTTAATAACTCATACTGATCAATGGCCAAGACCATCGCCTAGAGCATTTGCACATGGCTTTCACATATGAGTCTTTCTGTTGAGAGAAGACCCAGCCGAAGAGCTGTTCCATTCGCCTGAAACGAAGAGAAATCTCCATAGATAAGGAATTGAAAGCGGTCTCCTCCCACCTAGTGGGTGCAGAGAGATGTTCTAGCACATGTAGGCAGCTACATCCCTTCTCTGCGATATGTCCCTTAGTGATGTAGAGAAAGCAAACATAATGCTAAAAGGCTGGCGTGTTGGTTGTAACCCGACTTCTGGCCCTAGTAATTTCTTTACTTTTTATGCATTGTTTTAATTCTTTGGGTCTGTTTTCATTGTCCATTTCCTTTATTCATCCTTTTGTTTCATTTGATTTTCGGGGCTGATATGGAGTCCCTTCTTAACAACGAGAGTCTAGAAGTATGTCGACTGGAACGCTTTTCATTTGCCTGTCGGTTCTTGACTGGAGTTGCCCTTCGGATTTGTGAGGGCAACTCATCGTTGTTATTTTGCAACGTAATCATGGGCGGTGCTCTCGATGAGAAGAGCAAGAGAATAATATTTTAGCCTCAGCGACCTTTTTCTGGAAAAAAGGGAAAAATTTATCTCTAGTCAATGCAGATGCGGGAGAGAGTCTGAGAGAACCATGCACAATGGTTCTTTCATTCTTTTTGCAGATTACAATCACCAATAATTCTGCTATCGTTAGTAGTAGCAGAATAAGGAATGAAAGACTGAACTTCATATCATTTCTGACAAGTATTTGAGATGGAATCGTTTCTTGACGGTTGATGGGTTATAGTTTGAAATGAAGCTTTGAGTGTCTATTAAGAATTCTGAGAGCTCGCTGTTGTGTTTGTTAATGAATTCTGTGAAGTCTGTATAATTTCTGTGAATTGAAACAAAGATGGCGTCCCATCCCATTCCTTGTCCGTCAATAGCCAAGATAACGTTCGGTTGTCTCTTCAACCATTCTCTCACGCTTCTGAAAACTTCTTCCCTGACATCAGCCTTGACAAATTTAATCTTGTGCTTCACAAATGTGAAAGCGATAATTTCAAGACCGATTTTTTCCCATATGGGTACTGCAGTGTATCCGTCGATGAAGTTCTTTTCAATTTTCGCTCTTCTTCTGGTAACTGTCGGTTGAGATATTCCTAAAATCCTTGCTAATTCCCTATCACTTCTACGGCTATTCTTTAGCAGTTCCCTGATAATTTTGTAATCTGTCAGTTTCAATTCATCTAT
>JABAOC010003726.1_pt1 | contig 35667 bp, 33 predicted proteins | sample 7062161 | NCBI WGS metagenome assembly JABAOC01 (sample SAMN14538625, study PRJNA623070) | marine sediment metagenome | biome: marine biome [ENVO:00000428]; feature: marine pelagic biome [ENVO:01000023]; material: deep marine sediment [ENVO:00002113] | place: India: Gulf of Khambhat ... | reverse complement strand
ATATGTATCCAATGTCGCATCTTCAGGAATCAGTGCCAGTGATTTGCTGAGAAGACGATCTCCTCGACGTAACGAAATTGTTATCACCCGCAAAATTGGATAGATGGCAAAGAGAGTAAAAATCACAAGCACAATATAAGCTCCAATCTTGCCTGTTAATGATAAGTCCCTTGGTTTACGCATAGGATAATATTTCGAATATGTTTGAAATTACGAAATAAGTGGTAGTTGCAGCGGTAGAAGCAGTCGTTTAATCATTACTACTGCCCCTGCCCCCGCTCCTGCCAGCCTAATAAACTGCTTCTGTCACTCGAGTTCGTTTGATAAAATTCCAGCTAAAAATCAATAATATTGTAAAGATAATCATCGAAAACGCCGCCGCATAAGCCATGCGAAAATACCTAAATCCAGACTTATAAATCCAGGATACAAGGATATGTGTTTTGTCTGCTGGCTCGCCCCCATTGCTTACCAGCCACACGATATTGAAATTATTGAATGTCCAGATAATTCCAAGGGTAACTGCCGGAATCATAACTGGCTTGATAAGCGGAAGCGTAATGTTTTTCAATTTATGCCACCAGGAAGCGCCATCAATATCAGCGGCTTCGTATAGCTCATCTGGAATGCTCTGCAAACCGCCAAGGGCAACGATCATCATGAATGGAAATCCCAGCCAGACATTGGTGATCACACACGCCGTAAAAGCACCCCACTCGGTCGTCAGCCAGGGTATTTGCACTCCAAACAGTCGGTCTAAAGTTAAACTAATCGCGCCGTATTCTGAATTAAACATGCCCCTCCAGGTTAAAGCTGTAATATACTGCGGAACTGCCCAGGGTAATATGAGTAATGTTCGGAAATAGAATTTTCCCTTTATATCTTTATTCAAGATTAGCGCCAGAAAAATTCCAATTGTAACATGAAAAAAGACGTTCACTACAGTCCAGAGAACCGTTTTAAATAAAAAATACCAGAAAGTGCTTTCTTTGAAAACAGCAATATAGTTGCTTAACCCAGTGATCCGCCAATTATTAAAATGAGTCAGGTTCATGTTCGAAAACGAAAGGATGATGTTATAGAAAAATGGGTATATAACCACCATACTCATCACGATCAGTGCCGGGAGTGTATAAATATAGGCTAATCGGTTATTTTGAATATTTCCGACACTGACTGCCATGTTATTCTCTATTCTCCTTGATTAATTTTTCTGCTAAGATTTGCATCGCTTTCGCTGCTTCAACCGGAGTAACTTGTCCTGTAAAAATCGATTGATAGCTGGGACGCATGGCATCCCAAATCCAGCGAAGTTCGGTTACAACTGGCATTAGTGTACCGACTTCCATTTGATAAATCGAACTCCGGATGATCTCATTATCGGTCACCTCCGGATCTCTAAACGCTTCTTTTCGTGACGGAATTGTGCCCATCGCACGCGTAAATTCCAATTCAACTTCAGGCGAAGTCAAATATGTTAACAATTCTAACGTAATTTTCAGTTTTTCACCTTTTAAATTGACATTTACAGAATATCCGAGTGGGGAAACCATCGGCGAGGGCCAGATTCCTGTCTCATCAATCATAGGGATTCGTGTAATCCCAACATCAATGCCGTTTTCAAGATATGTACCCCAGGACCACGGACCGTTAATAATCATGGCTGCGTAACTATCTAAAAATAGAGCATTAGAAATTTCATAGTCACATTCAATTGGGATGATTCGATCTTTGTTCGCCAGATCATAGATGAGTTGAGCAGCCTTAATTGTTGCTTCAGTATTTAAAGTTGGACGACTTTGTTGATCAAGGATATTACCACTATAACCTCTTATGAACGGAACAGCAAAAAATGGTTCGGTATAATTCCAGGCTAATGCGTAACGATCTGGTTTACCGTCTTCATCGAAATCTTTCGTCAATCTTTTGCCTATTTTCCTCAATTCAGCAATGGTTTCTGGAGGTTTATCAACAAGTGCTTTATTGTATACCAGGCAGAGATGATTTCCGACTTGATCGGCAATTTGATAAAGATGACCCTGGAACCAGGTATTCGCCGGGATTGGTTCCGTTATGAAACGATCTAAGAACAATTTGTCGAAAAGATTTTCAAGAGGTTTTATTACTTCAAGTTCGACAAATGGACCGACATTATCACTGGCGCCCCAGAATAGCGCCGGTCCACTACCTCCCATTGCAGATATAATGTAATTCGTCCGCGCCGTTTCAGGTTCATAAGAAAGCTGGCTAAATTTCCACCCAGGATATCTTCGAGAAAATTCAATTAATTTCTGCTGTAAAATCTTTGTCCCGATTGGTCGCATGGAATGCCAGATCATAATGACGCTTGCACGATCTTGAGAACAAGCGATCACTAGAATGATAAGAATAAGCGGATAAAAAATAAGGTGATTTTTAGCTAATCCTTTCTTCAAATGGAATTTAACCTTTAATGTAAATTTTTTTTTGACCTTAATAAAAGCAATTGAAAAAGGGACAGATGCCCCTTCTGGTCAAGTTCTGAATACTTAGTAATTTATTAAATTTAAATAATAAAAAAGCTAAAATCAATTATTTTTTTAAACAATGACTACTTATTTTCAAATCAGTTAGTAGGTTTAACTTCCTCATCAAGTTTGACTTCGGTCGATAAATGTCGAAACCAGAAATAGTACAATCCCACTGATAGAATCACAAGTAAGCTAAAAAGCCATCCGAAAGTATCCCACCTCTGCATCACAATCATCATCATGGTTAAAAATAGAACAACCTGCCAGGGAACTGCAAAAAAAGTTGCAATAATATCTCGTCGATTTTCCTGATTAACTTTCTCTAAAACAGATGAAGGAATCGCATTTTTAATACGGTACCAAAAACCAAACGGTCGGGTTCGTCTATAAAATTCTTTTAAAACGGACTCATCAGTTGAAGAAGTTAATAGAGTTCCGATTATCATAGCGATAAGCGAAATTCCACTGGCAAAGCTGAATGCGACATATTCTGGAACATCCGGGAAAAATGCCCGTTGAATGATCGCTGTAACCATACCGCCAACTGTACCGATGGCATAACCATAACCATTCAATCGCCACCAATACCAACGAGCCAATTGCGGAATAATCATACCGGCGCTGATACTCATGGTTATCCAGCCCCAGATTTCATTGATATTTTTAATAGCAAGACTGAATAAAAGACCAATAATGACAATTAAAATAGATGCCAGCCGACTGTGAAGCATCAACTGTTTTCCAGATGCTTTGGGATTGATATATGCCTGATAAATATCTTTTACCCAATATGCTGCACCTGCGTTCACAGTGGAGTCGAAAGTAGACATGGCTGCTGCCATTAACCCAGCGACTAACAATCCTTTGAGCCCGGTATGAACCATGTTATTAATGACGATTGGGATCACTTTTTCGGGATCATCAATTACCCCGTGTGATGTTCCATAAGAAATACCCATAATAGCGATAGCTGCAATAAAGGGCCAGCGAAAGGCAAGGAGGGACGTCCAAAAAAGTGAAAGTAGTCCTGATTCTCGATCACTTCGAGCCGCAAAATATCGTTGAATCATATAACCACCTGTTCCACCTGATCCTTCGATGGTAACCTTAATTAAATAAAATATTATCGCGATTCCAAAGAGATTGTAAATTGAATATAAGCAATTGGGATCAAAATTTAATTTCCATTGTGGAATGACATTAGTCCATGCCCGTCGTGTGGTTTCAATAGCCTGGAAGGTACCATCTCGCATGGGGACAGATATCGCAAAAGCATCTGGTAAAGGAAATTGAGTTATTGCCATGGTGCAAATATAAATAATTGTGCCGAAGATCAGTACACTCTGAAATACATCGGTCCAAACCACCCCGTATAAACCGCTGGCAACCGTATAAATCATTGCCAGAAGAATCATAAGGGTGGCAGCCCAAAATTCTGACGAAAGGCCCCAAAAAGATGGGATTCCAAGAAATTCGTCGATAAATTTGCCTGAGCCGACAGCGAAATAGGTAACCATGGCAATGGTCAAAAGAATACTGGCAATGGCGGCAATAAATCGGGCAATATCTCCTTCTTTTCCTTTACCAAACCGAAAGCTCATCCATTCGGCAAGGGTCATCACTTCGGCGCGGCGGTTCCATTTACCCATAAAGATCATTAAAAAAGCCATGATGAGTGTCACCCCGCCTCGAATCTCAATAAAAAAGCCAGTAGCACCGAGTGCAAAAATCCATGCTGTGTTAATCATGGTACCACTGACATCAAGATTAGAAGCCATTCCAGAAGCGCCCAACACCCACCACGGTAATTTTCGATTTCCAAGAAAATAAGAAGTGATTCCAGTAGATGCGCGTCTTTGAAGGAGTAGTCCGATAGTGACCATTGCTGTGAGATACACGACAACAATGGCATAATCCCAAATGTGCATCCCATCTCCTTAAAATGAGAATGTTCGATGTAAATAAGGAAGGTTAATTGGAAATATTGTTCAGAATTAAAATTCTCTATTTGTTAAGCTCGGATATTTTCTCGATATGTTTTAAATTCTTTCATAGAAGCTTTGGCGACGTCTACTCTAATTACCTGGTCATCGATAGAGCCTTGATCCCAATCTTCGATAGCCCGGAGGGCAGCCTTTTCATCAGGTATCTCTAAAAAGGCATATCCTCGGGAAATGTTTGAGTAGCGATCGCGAATAATCTTAATGTTTTTAACCACTCCGTATTCACTAAACATTTCAAACAGGTCAGTCTCGTCAGCATCCTTAGGTAAATTTCCTATGTAGATCCTCATTTTTTCTCCCTCCTAAGTAAGATATGATTACCTCTTAAAGACGTGATGTGGTTCTGGTTTCGATAAGCCTCCTTTGAAATGATGTTAATATTTTATTAAAAGTAAAACATGAATTATAACAAATTTTTTTTTAATTGTCAATATAAAAATTTAGAAAAATATAATTCTTTATTGTCAAGTACAGAATAATTTTATATATTAACAAAAACACGATTTCATTTGCGCAAATTACCTTGCAGGTGAACAACTGAAATCCTGAATCAATCCTTGCATTTTACTGACCTTCCTCTACAAGTCGAGTTGAATTTTTCACCTGCATTTAATGTAATTAGATTTGAAACCTCCACTCTATAATGGATAGCTATTTGGAGGTATGGATTAATAAAAAAAATGAAAATCCCCCTGATAAAAATCAGCCCAAACTTTTAGATCAGGTACGCTGTGCCCTGCGCATCAAACATTACAGCAAAAGGACTGAAGAAGCTTACATCCACTGGATTTAAGGGGTGAGATAAGTTAAGTCATCTATATAAACTTTTCCTCGCATCTCATATCAATTTTAAGTAGACTGAACTTGAACTTAGTAAATTATTTCACCCCTTAAACTCGGAAGAAGTAAAAGCATTTCATTTATAAGGAAAATAAAGACGGTGGAATTAATGACTCTATTGATTTAATATCATTCATTAGCAAAATACCACAACATATTGGGTAGCAGCAGTCCCTGACTGCTGCATATTGTGGTCGAAGCGAAAAAATGGCGCTAAATCAATAGGGTCATTAATACCGTAAGAGTAAAATATGTTATATCTGTTGAGGGTAGTAATTCCGTAAAATGCTGTCATTTAAACTAATCAACATAGTTTTTTATTTTGAAACGAATTTTAAATCTATAGAAAGGATTACGACTTATGAAAATTGAAAAAAAGATTACTACAGGAGAAGTCTCTCGACGAGATTTTATCAAAACTTCGTCGATAGCAGGTGCTGGTGTACTTCTGGCTGGAAATCCAATCCTCAGAGCTGCCGACTTCAATAAACGAGAACGCATTGCTATTGTTGGCGTTGGCTCACGTTCTCGAATGTATCAAGATGCGATACAAAACGATTATAAAGAAAGTTGTGAACTGGTCGGGCTTTGTGATGTGAATTTGGGGCGATTAAAATTGGCAGTAAGTCGATCAATGAAAAATGCTGGGAAAAAACTGCCAATTTATGATGCCAAAGATTTTGATAAAATGATCGCGGAAACCAGACCAGATCGAGTGGTGGTGACGACAGTCGATGGATTTCATCATAAGTATATTATTCGATCCATGGAGCTCGGTAGCGATGTCATCACTGAAAAACCCATGACCATTGACGCTGAAAAATGCCAGGCGATCATCGACACCCAAAAGAAAACGGGCAGAAAATGTACGGTGACCTTCAATTATCGCTACTCTCCGCCACGAACACAGGTGAAAAATTTGTTGATGAGTGGGATCATCGGCGAGATTTTGTCGGTTGATTTTCATTGGATGCTGAACACATTTCACGGTGCTGACTATTTTCGGCGCTGGCATAGTCAAAAAAAATTCTCAGGCGGACTGATGGTACACAAAGCGACTCACCATTTTGATCTGGTTAATTGGTGGCTTTCTGCGGTTCCTGTTTCCGTTTATGCTACGGGCAAACGGGAGTTCTACACGCCTGAAATGGTAAAGCGTTTTGGACTGAATAATCATCACGAGCGCTGCCATACCTGTCCCGAAAAAACAAAATGTGGTTTTGAACTCGATCTGGCAGCAGATAATAGCTTAAAAGAATTGTATCTGGATAATGAGCAATATGATGGATACTTTCGAGATCGATGTGTGTTTCGCCCTGATATTGACATTGAAGATACCATGAACGTTCTGGTCAAATACGATAATAATATAACACTGTGTTACTCACTTAATGCCTTCAACTCCTGGGAAGGCTATTATATTATTTTCAATGGGACGAAAGGCAGACTTGAACATCGAATTGAGGAGAAAGTTTATATCAGTGGCACAGACACAGTGCAGGGTGGCATTAAAGAAGGTGGAACCTATACACGAGTGATCCCTTTGCGAGGCCCTGCACAGGATTTCGAGCCCTGGTCAGGTGAAGGCGGACACGGCGGAGGCGATCAAGTCCTGTTAGCTGACCTGTTTTCTCCCGACAAGCAAAAGGATAAATATTTAAGGGCTGCGGATCAGCGTTCAGGTGCCTACTCCATTTTAATTGGTGCTGCTGCCAATCAATGTTTCAAGGCAGATGAGCCTGTCCAGATTGTCGATTTAGTGAAAAATATCGGCTATCCCGATTATCCCGAAATGCCGTCCAGAACAGCGTCGTTGCCGATGCCTGAAAAGATTTAAATGGCAAAATCATTTTGAATATAATTATTTTGCCACATATCATTTTATTAATTTTCAACGTAAGGATTTTTTCTATGAAAAAATATTATCTTGTCTTTATTTTTATTTTCATTTTAATCGGTTGTCAATCAGAAAGTAGAATTAGAGTCCTCAAACTGGCGCATGTACTTGATCCAAGCCATCCTGTCCATAAAGGCATGGTTTATATGGCGGAAAAAGTACAAGAAAAATCGGGTGGCAGAATGCGGGTCGATATTTATCCCAGCGGACAATTAGGGCAGGAGCGTGACCTGATTGAGTTACTCCAAATTGGTAGTTTAGCCATGACAAAAGTCTCCACAGCTCCGCTGGAAGCCTTTGTCCCTGAAATGAGAATTTTTGGTATCCCTTATGTCTTCCAGGATGATGAGCATCGATGGAAGGTTTTGAATAGCGAAATTGGTAAACGATTACTTCTGGCAGGGGAGAAGTTCTTCCTTCGTGGTATGTGTTACTATGATGCAGGTAGTCGTAGTTTCTACACCAAAGAAATACCGATAAACACCCCGGTTAATCTTAAAGGACTAAAGATTCGGGTGATGAAGAGCCTGACGTCATTCAAAATGGTGCAATCTTTAGGTGGTTCTCCCACACCGATTCCCTGGGGAGAACTATACACAGCACTCCAACAGGGCGTGGTTGATGGCGCCGAAAACAATCCGCCCAGCTTCTATCTCTCCCGCCATTATGAAGTGTGTAAATATTACAGTCTGGATGAACATACTTCTGTTCCTGATATTTTGCTCATGAGCACTGTGGTGTGGCAAAGCCTTTCACCGCAAGAGCAAAAGTGGCTCCAGGAAGCAGTGGATGAATCAGTAGAGCATCAGAAAAAACTGTGGAAAGAATCATCCGATGAATCTTTGCGAGAAGTTCAAAAGGCAGGTGTTCAAGTGCTTTACCCTGATAAGACTCCATTTCGAGAAGCAGTTCAGGAAATGCACGCTTCTTATAAAGGGACACCAATTTATGATCTCATACAAGAAATACAAAATATGAAAAAAAAGAGGGAAATTCATGCAGAAACTTACAACAATCATTAGCAAAATTCTCGGTGTTATTTTGATCATTTTGATGGCGATTATGGTGCTGGATGTGACGTGGCAGGTTTTCACTCGGTTCATTCTCCGCAATCCTAGTTCATTTACCGAAGAATTAGCTGGTTTTTTATTAATCTGGATCGGTCTGCTTGGCGCCAGTTATGCTTTTTACACGAAAGCTCATCTGGGAATTGATGTTTTGACTTACAAACTCATGGGTTTCAAAAAACAGGTTGTGGAGATTCTGATAAATCTCATCGTATTAGCGTTTGCGTTTTTTGTGATGTTTATCGGTGGCATGCGATTGGTGAATCTCACGTTCACATTGAACCAGATTTCACCCGCTTTGGGAATCGAAATGGGTTATATCTATCTTGTCATTCCAATTTCGGGAGTTATAGTGATTTATTATGCTATTTATTTTATCCTGGAAGCCTTTAAAATGAAGCCAACAGTTTTGGTTGAACACAAAATTAGCGCGATCGATTAAAGGGAGAAGAAATCTAATATTGAATACCTTTTGATTGTCATAAAAATAAACCAATGAAAAGGATAAATTCCAAAACATGGGAATTGAGGCCGCAGCCTTTCAAAATATGCAATGAGGAGTTATTTTCATGGATCTATCGGTTCTTGTTCTGATTATCAGTTTTGTTATTCTACTTGCGATGAATGTGCCAATTGCTTTTAGTATTGGAATCGCTACAATCTTAACGATGTTATTTACCATTGTTCCAATTCCTGCGGTTACTACCGTTGCCCAGCGAATGGCAACAGGAATTAATAGCTTCGCCTTGCTTGCTATCCCGTTTTTTATCCTCTCGGGGATACTCATGGGCAAAGGCGGAATTGCCCGACGATTAATCGACTTTGCTAAGGTTATTGTGGGGATGCTCCCAGGCGGTCTGGCGTATGTGAATGTGATTGCCTGCATGTTCTTTGGAGCAATTTCTGGATCTGCAGTGGCAGCGACGTCTGCCATCGGTGGCTTTATGATCCCAACCATGAATAAAGAGGGATATGATAAAAACTTTAACACGGCTTTAACAGTGACAGGATCAACCACAGGGTTATTGATTCCCCCCAGCAATGTGTTGATCGTTTATTCATTAGCCAGCGGTGGCGTTTCCATCGCAGCCCTGTTTATTGCGGGATATCTTCCTGGTATCCTACTTGGATTGGGATTGATCGGAGTCGCGGCAATCATTGCGAGGATGAAAAAATATCCAGTCGGAGAACGAGTTGGCATTTGGGAAGGGATTAAAAAACTATTAGATGCCATTCCCAGTCTGCTGCTTGTCGTCATTGTCATTGGCGGAATTATTGCCGGTATCTTTACAGCAACAGAAGCAAGCGCTGTTGCAGTTCTTTATTCGCTCCTTCTTTCTGTGATTATTTATCGAGAGGTGAAAATCAAGGAACTGCCAGGGATTTTGTTAAAAACAGTTGAAACAACAGCTATTGTTATGTTATTAATTGGAACATCATCGGGCATGTCCTGGATTCTATCGTATGAAAATATTCCCCAAAATATCAGTGCAACACTCATTGCCCTTACCGATAGCAAAATTGTCATCCTATTGATCATCAACATCATTCTGTTGATTGTAGGCACCTTCATGGATATGACTCCAGCAGTGTTGATTTTTACACCAATTTTTCTTCCTGTCGTTATACAGCTTGGTATGACACCGCTTCATTTTGGTATCATGCTGGTATTAAATTTATGTATTGGTCTTTGTACACCGCCAGTGGGCTCTGTCCTGTTTGTCGGTTGCGGCATCGGCAATACAAACATCGCCAGCATGACCAGAGCTTTAATTCCTTTCTACATCATCATGGTTTTGGTTCTAATGTTGGTGACTTATATTCCCTGGATTAGTCTGGTGTTACCGAGGGTTTTAGGGTACTAATTTGCGGCTTTAGCAGTTTTTAAAGTTTCAACTGTATTGTAATTTCAAAGTTATCGCAGTACAAAAAAATAAAACCACAGATTTCACCGATTACACAGATTTTTACACTCTGTGCTTCCGTTGGTCGTCTGTGAGATCCAATTCTTAATGGTCTGTTGTATAAAAAATTAAAAAATCACTTCTAATTATGTAAATAACACTCGATTTGGTATAAAAAAGACATATTTCTGGCATTATAAAAGTGTCAGGCGCGTGTATCCAACGTTTATGATCTAAAGATAAACCACCAGTTGTAATAAGAATATGAGGATTAAATTTTATATCACTTCCAAAAGTATCTAGAACGATGTAACTACAAGGAATATATCCGCCATATTCTTTGTTCCAAGAACGAAGTGACATTGCTGCTGCTGAAAAATAAAATTGAAACATGACCTGTCTATTGAGCAAGCAAATGGCTCGTAATTGCCAGGGAATGGTGAAAACTAAATGGAATTAGCCTACAGGCAGAATATCTGATAATCTCTCATCAGTCCATTTATACGTCGCTATTTTACCACAGGAAGAACAAAAACGAGATTTACAACTGTGAGGAATTAATCTCATTGAATAGAGAAAATTGCTTGTAAAGTAATGATGCCTGTTATATATTCCATATCGAATTTACTCTTAACTAAAACTTCAATTGTTAAAAAATCTTTATACAGTATATAACTCATAGATAGTCAGGTGGTTCTAAAAATATATGATAATCAGTAGATTAAGATTTCACAGATAACATGAGCAGCAACAAAAAATAATCTGTGAAATCTGCGAAATCTGTGGTCTCTTTTCATTAATCAATTTGCGAAGCTATGTTCTTTATTGGACGATTTTTCGCCCATTTTTTTATTATTAATGGAGTTGGATCGATGATGAAATAATCGGAAATTAGCCCTTTTCAAATCATATTTTACATGATGTGCACAATGTCTATTTTGTAATAATTCAAAAATTATTCCTTGACAAAAAATAAATTTTTTATTATATTTGATTGAATCGGTTCAGTAATTTATCCAATTGTTTTCATAACTTCTATAATTAATAACTTAATAAAGCGATTTTTTATTTAATAAATCGGTTTAGATAATGCATCTAACCATTGGCGATATCTCCAGACTTGCAAATGTCTCAAAAGCCACGGTTTCTGCTGTTCTGAATAATAGACCCGGCATTTCCCAACAAACCCGTGATAAGGTTTTAGAAATTGTTAAAAAATATAATTATCGCCCCAGTCATGTTGCCCGATCGTTATCCATTCGTGAAACGAAGAGCATCGGTCTGGTCATCAAGGAGATCGTGAATCCATATTTTGCCAGAATCATGAAAGGTGTTTTCGACGGATGCATGGAAAATGGTTATACCGTTCTATTGGGGAGCTCAGAACTCTCTCCTGAAAAAGAACAACAGAGTATCGAAACGCTGTTAAATTATGGCGTCGATGGCTTAATTATTTCACCATTACAGGGGAGTGATATTGATTTTAGTTATCTGGCGAATTTAATTAGAGACGATTACCCCCTGGTTACGTTGAATGCAGTACAAAATTATCCCACAAATGTTGTAGATATCAATAACATGGAGGCGGCTTATAAAGCTGTTTCATATTTAATCGATTTGGGACATAAGAGAATCGCTTATTTTGCAGGCCCATATTTCTCAGCACATAGCAATGAAAGATTGCAAGGATACCAAAAATCCTTAATTGATAAAAATTTGCCTATCCAAAAGAACTGCATTGTTGAGGTAGGTTCCTATATCGAAAATGGATATGCGAAAGGAATCGAATTTTTTTCACAGAATGATGATTTTCCGACGGCAGTATTATGTTACAATGATCTCGTGGCAATCGGATTAGTGAATGCCTTGCTGGATTTGAATATTCAAGTGCCTGAGCAAGTCTCTATCATCGGCTTTGATGATATGGATTTTTGTAAATCATTTCGAATTCCTTTGACCACCGTTCAGATTCCTGCTTATGAGATCGGTAAGGCTGCAGCGGAATTATTGGTTAAGCAAATCAATCATCGCTCTAAACCTTTAAACGAAAAAGTTATTTTAGAAGCAAGTTTAATTAAAAGGAGCTCTTGTGTTGAGATAACATAGCATAGCCGTAAATATTGTAAACAATGGTAGACCTCAGAGGTTTTAGAAACCTCTGAGGTCTTTAATAAAGAGGTCTTTAAAAACGGAGATTTATTTCGATGGGCGAAAAACTGATACTGGATGAAAATCGATTCTTTAATTCTGATCTTAAGGTTCGAAAGATCGCACGAGAATTATATGATGGTGTGAAAGATTTACCAATCGTTAGTCCGCATGGGCACGTAGACTCGAAACTATTCGCTGAAAATAAGCCATTTCCTGATCCAACTGAACTCATCCTTATTCCAGATCATTATGTTTTTCGAATGCTGTATTCACAGGGCATCAACCTTGAAGAACTTGGAATCCCGACTATCGATGGAACACCGGTGGAAACGGATCACCGAAAAATCTGGCAGCTTTTTGGAGAGCATTATTATCTTTTTGCAGGCACACCAACGGGCGTCTGGCTGAATCACGAATTTTCTGTAGTATTCGGTATTAAGGAGAAACTGACAGGCAAATCTGCCATGCGGATTTATGACCAGATCAGCGAAAAGTTAATATCGCCCGAATTTTTACCCCGTGCCTTATTCGGTCGCTTTAATATCGAAGTGCTCACAACAACGGATGCCGCCGCAGATCAATTAGAGCATCATCAAAAAATCAGAGAATCAGGCTGGAAGGGGAATATTATTCCTTGCTTTCGTCCAGATGCTGTGATCAATATATTGATGAAAGGGTGGAAGAAAAATATTGACGCCCTGAGTCAGGTCAGTGGAATCGAGATTAGTTCATTTAAAGACTATATTCAAGCTCTGGAAAAACGACGTAACTTTTTTAAATCCATGGGTGCTGTTTCCACCGACCAGGGAGTTTTTAGCCCCTATACGCATGAATTATCACCTAAAGAAGCCAAAACGCTCTTTCAGAAGGCATTAAAGGGAAAAACAAACGAAGCGGATGCTGCTCAATTTACTGCTCACATGTTAATGGAAATGGCTCGCATGAGCATCGAGGATGGACTGGTGATGCAGCTCCATCCTGGATCGTTTCGCAATCATAATCAGACAATTTTTGATAAGTTCGGACCCGATAAAGGCTGTGACATTCCTGTTCAGACCGAATATACTCGCAATCTTCGCGAGCTACTTAACAAATATGGGAATGATAAGCGATTAACGCTCATCATATTTACACTTGATGAAACCACCTATTCAAGAGAGCTGGCTCCTCTGGCTGGACATTATCCCGCTTTGAAATTGGGACCTCCCTGGTGGTTTCACGATAGCATTGAAGGAATGATCAGATTCCGACAGATGGTGACTGAGACAGCAGGAGTTTACAATACCGTGGGTTTTAACGATGATACCAGGGCACTGCCATCCATTCCCGCCCGACATGATCTGGCTCGCAGAATGGATTCTAATTTTCTGGCAGGACTGGTCGCCCGTCACATTATCGACATGGAAGATGCTCGAAAAATGGGACATGCCCTGGCGTATGATTTGGTGAAGCAAGCCTATAAACTTTAATTTACTTTTGTCGTCTTATCATGCGTTTGAAAAGATATTAATTATTCAGGGAGTTCCATCATCGGTGGGAATTACAAAATAAAAAGGATCAAAGATGAAATTAGGACAATACTCATTCGGAATTGGAGATCGTTTTGCGCATCAAGGAATAGCCCAACTTAATGCCATCATCAAAGCAAAGGAACTGGATGTGGATGTTATTCCTGTCTGGAATAAATCTTATCGTGAGCACGAAATTATCGGCAGTAAACCAGCCGATACTCGACAAGAAGCAGATAACGCAGTTAGAGCACGTGGCTGGAGAAATGCTTATTTTGTCGATGCCGATCATATTGGAATGAAAAATGTGGACTTCTTTTTAAAATCATCAGATTTTTTTACCATTGATGTAGCAGATTTTATTGAAAAGCCAGTAGATCAGAAAAAAATCGATTTATTTGTCCGACAGCATGAAGATTACATTGGAGAACTAAATATTCCTGGGATTGATGAAAGTTTAACTATCTCGAAAGAGCGAATAGAAGAGATTGCCAGGAAATATCTTCTGGCGATTGAAGAAGCAGGTAAAATTTATGCTTATCTGTTCACTAAAAAAGGGCAAGATTCTTTTGTGGTTGAAGTATCCATGGATGAGACTAATAAATCCCAGACGCCTGTGGAACTATTGTTCATCCTTGCGGGTCTTTCCAAAAAAGAAATTCCTTTATCCACGATCGCTCCCAAATTCAGCGGTCATTTTAATAAGGGAATAGATTATGTGGGGGATATAAATCAGTTCGCTAAAGAATTTGAACAGGATGTTGCAGTAATCCAATTCGCGATAACGGAATTTTCCCTACCACCTGATCTTAAGCTCAGTATTCATTCAGGCAGTGATAAGTTCTCCATCTACAAACCAATTCGACAGGCTTTGAATAAGTTTAATGCGGGTGTCCACATTAAAACCGCTGGTACGACATGGCTGGAGGAAATGATTGGTCTGGCTGAAGCAGGTGGGGGGGGACTGGCTCTTGCTAAAGAAATCTACCGACAGGCATTTACACGATTTGATGAGTTGAGCAAACCTTATGCGACAGTAATTGATATTAATAAGAATCAATTACCAGTACCTGAAGTTGTGGATAAATGGGATGAGGAAGCTTTCACCTCCACGCTGAGACATAATCCGATAAATCCACGCTACAATTCTCATTTTCGGCAATTGCTGCATGTGGCGTACAAAATTGCCGCAGAGATGGGGGAGAGGTATCTCAAATTGTTGGCTGAATATGAAAAAATCATTTCAAAAAATGTTACTGAAAATATCTTTGAGCGACATATCAAACCAATTTTTATAAGTGATAAATGACATCGTTGATTTAGTCTATCTTTGAAAATATTGTCAACGAAAATATCGGGCTTATGAACTCAAAATTACTCAAAAATAGTGTTTTTCAACAATGTCATAAATGACCAATTTTGACTCAAGGTGAACATCATGAGTTATTTAGAAGAAATATTTGGATTGCACCGTAAAGTTGCAGTTGTCATCGGTGGCGGCGGTGTTTTAGCTGGTGCCATGGCGGAAGGATTGGCAAAAGCAGGTGCCGATGTGGCAATTCTTGATCTGAATTTAGAGAATGCCCGAATGAAAGCGGAGCAGCTTTCCTCTTATGGAGTCCAATCTCTGGCTATCCAGGTCAATGCTACAAGCAAAAGAGATTTAGAAAATGCTGATAAGCAGATTATGGACGCATTGGGAAGAGTTGATATATTAATTAATGCACCAGGGATTAATTCCTCAACACCATTTTTCGATATAACTGAAGAGGAATGGGACAAAATCATGAATGTGAATCTCAAGAGCATGTTCCTGGCGTGCCAGATTTTTGGGCAGCGGATGATCGAACAGGCGGAAGGAGGGAGTATCATTAATATTTCTTCTGCTTCTTCGGGGCCACCATTGTCGAAAGTTTTTACGTATAGCGTTTCTAAAGCTGGGGTGAATAATTTAACCCAATTTTTAGCTCGTGAGTGGGCGACTTACAATGTTCGAGTCAATGCCCTGGCACCAGGGTTTTTTCCTGCCGAACAAAATCGGAAAATATTAACCGAAGATCGAATACAGTCAATTTTTAATCATACGCCAATGGCACGGTTTGGTGAGCCTGACGAGTTAATCGGTGCAGTGCTCTGGTTGGCATCTCCCCAAGCGTCATCTTTTGTGACAGGTGCCATTATACGGGTCGATGGTGGCTTTACAGCGATGACAATTTAAACTTATACAGAAAAAATCTATTTTAAATCAGGAGGAATAATAATGGGTACTTATGATTTTGGATTAATAGGTCTTGCCGTTATGGGCGAAAATCTCGTTCTCAATATCGAGAGCCATGGATTTAAAGTTGCCGTTTTTAATCGAACGGTAAGCAAAGTCGATAAGTTTATGGAAGGTCGTGCAAAAGGTAAAAATATTAAGGGCTGCCATAGCATTGAAGAGTTGATAGCCAGTCTTAAGCGCCCTAGAAAAGTGATGCTATTGGTTAAAGCCGGAGAAGCAGTCGATAATTTCATTGATATGTTAATTCCCTATATGCAAAAAGGTGATATTATTATCGATGGCGGTAATACGCATTTTCCAGATACGATTCGACGAACAAAATATGTAGAAGAAAAGAGATTATTATATATCGGAACCGGTGTTTCTGGTGGTGAAGAAGGCGCTTTGAGGGGACCTTCTATTATGCCTGGTGGGTCTTCAGAAGCCTGGCAGCATGTGAAACCTATCTTTCAGGCTATTGCGGCAAAGGTGGAAGATGGTACGCCCTGTTGCGATTGGGTTGGCAATGATGGTGCCGGTCATTTTGTTAAAATGGTGCATAATGGGATCGAATACGGCGATATGCAAATGATTAGCGAGGCATACTGGATAATGAAAAATGTGTTAGGTTTGACGCCTGATGAAATGCAACCCATCTTTGAAGGATGGAATAAAGGTGAGCTGGACAGTTATCTCATTCAAATCACAAGTGAGATTATGGGGAAAAAGGATGATGAAACCGGCAAGCCAATGCTTGATATCATTCTCGATGCAGCAGGTCAAAAAGGCACCGGTAAATGGACCAGTCAGGAAGCTTTGAATTTAGGCATGCCCGCACAAACGATTGCCGAAGCCGTTTTTGCCAGAGCCATGAGCGCAATTAAGGAAGAACGTGTAGAAGCTGCTAAATATTTGAAGGGACCCGGGGTAAAATTTAATGAAGCCAAAGCAGAATTTATTGAAATGATTCGCCAGGCTCTGTACGCCTCAAAAATCTGTTCTTATGCACAGGGTTTTCAGCTTATGCGAGAGGCGGCAAAAGAATATAATTGGGACCTTCAATTTGGGAATATCGCGCTGTTATGGCGAAATGGTTGCATTATTAGAGCGCAATTTTTAGGCAGAATCAAAGAGGCTTTTGATAAGCGCCCTGATTTACCGAATCTACTTTTAGATGATTATTTCTCCAAGGCTATCGAAAAAAATCAAGATGCATGGCGTAAAGTGGTAGCCAGGGCGGTTGAAATCGGTCTTCCAGTACCAGCATTTAGCAGTGCACTCGCTTATTATGATAGTTATCGTAGCGCCAGCCTATCGGCTAATCTGTTACAAGCTCAACGGGACTATTTTGGCGCTCATACCTATGAAAGGGTCGATAAGCCGAGAGGCGAATATTTTCATACCAACTGGACGGGGAGAGGCGGAGAAACGGCGTCAACAACGTATAATGTATAGCAAAGCTCTGCCTCAAACGACAAGGAAGAAGCAATTTTGCATGAATCTTATGTACATCTGAACGAAAGGAATAATAGAATTTTGGAACAATGAAGATTGTGGCAGACGAAAATATTCCTTATGTGAAACAGGCATTTAATTCTATCGATAAAGTCAGAACACTACCTACGCGTCAGATAGATGCTGAATCAATTCGTGATGCTGACATTCTATTAGTCAGATCACCGACGAAGGTTGATCGTAAATTACTCGATCGTAGCTTAGTAAAATTTGTTGGCACTGCAACGATAGGAACGGATCATATTGATGAAGAATATCTTAAAAGCAAAAATATCGGATTTACCAGCGCCGCCGGAAGTAATGCAAATTCTGTGGCAGAGTATGTATGTGCCGCTATACTCACGCTCTCAAGAAGAATGGGATTCAGGCTCCAGAATATGACACTCGGCGTAGTAGGGATTGGTAATATCGGCAGCAAGGTTGTACCAATGGCAGAAGCATTGGGAATGAAGGTTTTGCAGAATGATCCCCCACTTAAGCGAAAAACCGATGATCCTTGGTTTTTACCACTCGATATGCTAATGGAAGCTGACATCATTACCCTTCATGTGCCTTTAACTGATAAAGGACTGGATGCTACCTATCATCTCTGTGATGGGGAACGGATTTCAAAGATGAGAAAAGGCAGCATCCTGATTAATACATCAAGAGGGGCGGTTGTTTGCGGGAAAGATTTGAAGATTGCAATTAAGTCAAAACACCTTGCTGGTGCAGTATTGGATGTTTGGGAAAACGAACCGATAATTGACACAGAGCTTTTGCAGCTAGTCGACCTTGCCACGCCTCATATAGCAGGCTATTCATTGGATGGAAAGGTAAATGGAACAGCAATGATATACCAGGCTGTTTGTGGTTTTTTAGGTGTTGAATCCACCTGGGACCCTTTAAGAAATATGCCAGAACCACAGATTTCTTTTTTAAATGTAGACATGTTCAGTGAAAGCGACGAAGATGTTCTAAACCGAGTTATAAAGCAGATATATGACATAGAACGTGATGATGAACGCTTTAGAGAAATTTTAAATCTATCAATAGCTGAAAAAAGTGTTTATTTCGACCGATTACGTAAGGAGTATCCCATCCGTAGAGAGTTTTTCAACACGAAATTGAGGCTGTCGTATATTCAGCACCGACTAAAAAATAAGTTCGCAGCTTTAGGATTTCAGTTTGCAAATTCATAATTTGTATCTAAATGTAAATAAATCGTTGGACGTGAAAATATCTTAAGGAGATACGAACCATGGCATTTAAAATAAAGAAAGCAGAAGAATGCAAATACGACGAGCTATCGCTTGGAGAAATCATGTTGCGTTTAGATCCAGGCGAGGGACGGATTCATACAACACGGTCATTTCGGGTCTGGGAAGGCGGTGGTGAATATAATGTTGCCCGGGGATTGCGCCGATGTTTCGGGATGCAGACATCCGTGGTGACTTCTTTTGCTGATAATCCTATTGGTCGGCTGGTTGAAGATTTTATTCTCCAGGGGGGAGTCGATGTTTCGTTTATCAAATGGGTGCCTTATGATGGGATTGGCAGAACAGTTCGGAATGGATTGAATTTTACTGAACGAGGTTTTGGTATTCGGGGAGCGGTCGGCTGTTCCGATCGAGGCAATACTGCCGCTTCACAATTGAAAAAAGGTGATATCGATTGGGAAAAGATATTCGGCGAAATCGGTGTGCGATGGTTTCATACTGGTGGTATTTTCGCTGCTCTATCTGAAACCACGCCCGGCGTTATTTTAGAAGCCATGACGGTTGCTAAAAAATATGGTACCATTATTTCTTATGACCTGAACTATCGACCTTCACTGTGGAAAGGGATTGGTGGTAAAGAAAAGGCTCAGGAAGTTAATAAAGCGATAGCTCCCTATGTTGACGTAATGATCGGCAATGAAGAAGATTTTACTGCCTGTCTTGGTTTTGAAGTTGAAGGGGTTGATGAACATCTTACTGAACTGGAGGTGAGCAGTTTTAAGAACATGATTGAAAAAGCGGTTAAAACATATCCTAATTTTAAAGTTGTAGCAACAACCTTGCGAGGCGTTAAGACAGCAACGATCAATGACTGGGGTGCGATATGCTGGCATGAAGGCAAGTTTTATGAAGCCATTCACCGCCCCAATCTTGAAATTCTCGATCGTGTCGGTGGAGGTGATAGCTTTGCTTCAGGTTTAATTTATGGTTTTATAGTCACAGACGATCCTGAAAAGGCAGTGAATTATGGTGCTGCCCATGGCGCACTGGCAATGACCACCCCTGGTGATACCTCAATGGCAACATTGAAAGAAGTAGAAAAAATTATGGCTGGCAGCAGTGCCCGTGTTGACAGATAATCTTTCTATGTAGTACAGAAAATTTGAAAAGTAAGAGGCTTACAATGGATTTTGACAAGAAAACATTAGTCGATTTTAAACCGAAACATCAGTTCTTTGTTGGAATCGACTCCGACGGATGTGTGTTCGATTCGATGGAGATCAAACATAAAGAATGTTTTATTCCAAATATTATTAAGTACTGGAATCTGCAGGCTGTTTCTAAGTATACCAGAGAAGCAGCAGAGTTTGTCAATTTGTATTCCAAATGGCGGGGGGTCAACAGATTCCCGGCATTGGTGAAAGTTTTTGACCTATTAAGAGAACGATCTGAAGTACAAAGGCGAGGTATAAAAATTCCGGAGGTTCCAGCACTGCGAAAATTTATTGATTCAGGCGTTTCATTAGGCAATCCAGCGCTAAAGGAAGAAATTGCCAAAAATAATGATCCTGCACTAAAACAAACACTGAAATGGAGTGAAGCGGTCAATGCGACCATTGAGGATATTGTCAAAGGAGTACCGCCTTTTCCGTATGTGAAGGAGAGTTTAGAAAAGCTCTATCCCTCAGCAGACGTCATCGTCGTCTCGGCTACGCCAGGCCAGGCTCTACAACGAGAGTGGGAAGAGCATGGGATTGCCAAATATCCAGCGATTATTGCTGGACAGGAAATGGGAAGCAAAAAAGAGCATCTTCAACTCACCACAACGGGAAAATATCCCGAAGGTCATGTGCTCATGTTAGGAGATGCCCCAGGGGATTTGAAAGCAGCGCATGCCAATAATGCCTTATTCTTTCCCATAATTCCCGGACAGGAAGAGGCTTCCTGGGAAAAATTTTATAAAGAAATTATCGATTTATTCTTAGCCGATAACTATACAAAAGAAATTGAAAAAGAACTGATTGAAGAATTTAATTCGTATTTACCGGAAAAACCACCCTGGGTTTAAAAAATGATTGAATGAATATTATTAAAAAGAATTTTAGTTCTCAAAACACCACACTCAAATCGAACACATTAATCATCCCAGCATCCAATTGATCCGTTGCAATAGCATAGTTAAAGCTCAGATATGTATTCCGAATAGGTAATATAAAACCTAAACCAAGGGCCACTCTCTGCTGTTCAAAACCACACCTAATTTTAATAAATTTGAAGGTAGAAATTTCAGTGGCAAGAGCGAATCTTGCTTTTTTGTTGAGCGTTTGATAATAATCACATGAAATTAGAACATTTCGGGATGCGACGAATGAACAACCAAGTCGATACGATTTAGAAAAATTTTCTACACTTCTAGTGGACCAGTAGACACTGGCTCCGATGTCTTGAGCGATCAAGCCGATACGAAGCCGATCAAATGGAATATAAAACAGTGATAAATCCATTCCGCCTCCAATTGCCTGCTTGTCCTGGAGGTTAAACGTTAATAGTTTGAGATTGCCACCGATTGAAACAACTGGTAAAATTCGATAAGCATAAGTCAAGAAAAAGGTGTTTTCCGTACTATTAAAGTAGCTATCAGGTTCTATAGTATTTTCTGTTCTTGCTTCAATATTTTTAACGCCGAATCCAGCCCACGCCAATCCAAATGTTCCCAATTTTTTAGTGGAAAGAACAAAAGAAAGGAAATTTATTTCTCTATTCAGTGACATCTTTGTTCGCATGGCGCCGATTTTCCTTGTGGTAAAAAATCCCATTGCTGCTGGATTCCAAAACGGCGCCGTGTAATCATTACATGATGCGGTGTATGCGTTATTTAAGCCAATGGCTCTGGCGCCGATTCCAAAGTGGTTCAGATTATTTTCCCTTTCAATTGCTTCAGTTGGCTGGAAATTCTGTGTCATACAAAAAATCATAATAAAAATTATTAAGAGTGTTCTTGCAAGCGAATTAATAACTGTATTTTTTCCCATATCATTAACCTTTTTATCTTGTCACTGCAATTGTTATGTATTGATCTAATGTTTCAGAATGGACATGAGCGTAATAGATTCCGTTGGGGACTAAATTTCCTTGCTCGTCTCTACCATCCCAGGCATCCTCAGTGTGTTCGCCAAGATTTTTCAACACATTTTTTAAGATTGTCTCAATCTTATTCCCGGTTACATCAAAAATCACAATTGTTACTTGTTCTGATTTTGTCAAAACGTATCGGATCTGAGTAAATTGCTTCTCAGGATTGAAAGGATTGGGGAAATTATATATTTTTTCATGACCATCTACATTCAAACTGTCATCAATGTTTGACATATAGATGCTGACCTCTTCTGAGAGTTGACTTTCGTTACCTGCTGTATCATAAGCTGAAACGGCAAAAAAATATTCATATCCTGATTGAAGATTATCCACTGTAACAGAAGTATTCAGATTTACATCTTGGATATTCGAATATGAATGTGACGCGTTTCCGTAATATAATTTATAACCAGCGAGATCTGGTTCAGAGTTTGGTAACCAGCTTACAATTACGTTATTTGTTAATACAATTAGTGAAAGAAAATAATTAGAAGATAAGGTAAATAAGTGCAGATTCTTTTGTAAGAGATATTTTAAAATTCTTTTCATAGTTAATCCATCCATAAAGACTTGTTAAAATTTTCAGGAATTCTATGCAATAACTATACCATAATATATTTATTTTTACATTTTAAACATTTATATTTTGTTATTGCATTTTAAAAACCGTTTTGTTATAATAGGTTAACTTTTTTTAGAAGCTTAAATGTTAAGGTGGTAAGAAAAATTAAATTGATATAAAAAATAACCAAATATATGCCTCTATTGATTCAATATCATTCATTAGCAAAACAGCACAACATATTGCCTAGCAGCCGTCACTGATTGCTGCATATTGTGGTCGAAGCGAAAAAATGGCCCTAAATCAACAGGGTCATATATAGAATAGATAGTTGATTGATTTCACAATTGTATTGTATTTTATTTTAGCTCACCCCCTAAATTTAATCCGAAATATGAGAAAGGAGATACAGCATGACCGATGCTTTCCTTGAAAAACCGCAACACTCTACATCCTTTCGATTGCGCCGTTTTCTGAACTGGTTTCCAATGGGATTGACTTATGCTTTTCTTTATATGGGACGATACAATTTAACTGTATCCAAAAATGCTCTTGGTGATCTTATGCCAAAACTTGATTTTGGGATAATTTTTGGTGCGGGAGTTATTACTTATGCGTTTTCATTTTTAATTAATGGTCCATTAACAGATCGTTTTGGGGGTAAAAGAGCAATTCTTGCTGGCGCATTAGGTTCTTCACTTATGAATGTACTTTTGGGGTGGATGACTTATTTAATCCTTGTAAAAGGCGTTGTAATTAATATTGTATTCGTTTTCTCAATCATATATTCTATCAATATGTATTTCCAAAGTTTTGGCGCTGTCGCGATCGTAAAAGTAAATGCCTCTTGGTTTCATGTGCGAGAACGCGGGGTTTTTGGGGGTATCTTTGGAATTCTAATTGCAATGGGAATTTATTTTGCATTTGATTGGGGGACGGCTATTGTTGAAGCAACTCAACTGGACCCGAAAACTGACCTCAATTTTCTCCAGACTACCCTTCGCAATTTGGTCGGGGTTACAAAAGGAAGTGTGGATCAAACCTGGTGGGTATTTTTTATTCCTTCAATATTGTTATTTACATTTTTCATTATTGAAATTCTTCTTCTTAAGGATAGCCCGGGTTTAGCGGGGTTCGTAGATTTTGATACTGCCGATGCTTCCTCTGGTGACAAGGATGAAGAATTCAACCTTAAGAAACTTCTTATAAAAATTTTAACGAATAAAGTTATTATTACAATTGCAATTATAGAATTCTGTACTGGTGTATTACGGCAGGGTATCATGCATTGGTATCTTATCTTCACTAAGGAAACAGGTCTTAGTCCCAATCATTTTATGAGGGCTCATTGGGGATTTATTCTTATGATTGCCGGGTCGTTCGGCAGTATGTTTGCTGGATTAATATCTGATAAGATATTTGGATCACGGAGAGGACCTGTAGCTGCCTTATTTTATGGGCTAATGATTGTTTTTACTATTAGTATGGGATTTGTATTAAACCTGAATCCTTTTATTTTAGGAGCAATTGTATCTTTTATGTCTTTAGCTGTAATTGGCACTCATGGTATGTTGTCTGGCACTGCCACAATGGATTTTGGAGGTAGAAAAGGCGCTGCTACAGCGGTTGGACTCATTGATGGTCTTGTCTATCTAGGGACAGGTTTTCAATCAATATCACTTGGGTACCTGCTCACAAAAAGCTGGAATTATTGGTCGCCATTCCTGGTACCATTTGCAGTCATTGGATTTATATTAGCAGTAAAGATATGGCATGCTTTTCCGCACGCAAAAAGAAAAGGAAAATAATATAAAGGAGTAGCGTAAATGGATCATTTTGAAATTATTATTCTAACCGCCCGTCCAGCAGCGGGCAAATCTGAAGTCATTGATTATTTAAAAAAAACGGATATTGCAACACGAAAAAAGCGGTTTCACATTGGTGAGTTTGAAGAAATTGATGATTTTCTATATGTTTGGGATACGTTTGTCATCGATGATATTATGACCAAGCACGGGAAGCCACGATTGTTTACCGACAAGGATTATTATTTCAAAAATCACTTTATCTGGAATCTTTTTATTGAAAAAATTAATGTTGCTTATGCTAAAAACTTAGCCTATAACCCGTTGTATCATGACACTTATACCGCGATCATCGAATTTGCCCGTGGCGGCGAAGATGGGATTGGTGAGGCACTAACTTATCTCAGCGATGAGATTTTGAAGAAGGCAGGAATTTTTTATATTGACGTGTCCTACGAAGAATCTGTCCGAAAGAATCGGGCACGGGCACGAAAAGGTCAGGAGGATTCGATTTTATTTCATTCGTTGCCCGATGAAAAGATGGAATTCTATTATAAAATCAATGATTGGGAAAAATTAACAAAGGATGATCCAGAATATATCACTGTAAAAGGCATTAAAGTCCCATACGCTGTTTTTCGCAATGAACCTGATTTGACGACAGCAGGCGGGGAACCGTTGGGTAAGGCGTTGGAGTCGACATTTGGGAGGTTATGGAAAATCATTAATAAATGATATTTTTGGTGGAGGTATTTAATACTCCATTCATGATTGTGGTATAATGGTATATATGAGAATAAGTTCATATAATTTCAAAGCTGCTATACTCGTAAAGGATAAAAATGTAACAAATGCTATCATTCCTGCGGATGCCGGAATCTCTATATTTACAGTTAGTTAGGAGATGCCTGTATTCACAGGCATGACATTACAAAATAATCCTTAACGAGTATATTTTTAGAACCTTATCCTCCTATTTATTCCTTCGCAGTTCAATCTATCTTCTCAATACGTCCTTCAATATTAGAAATGATATATTTCTGTTGTTCAATTGATTTCATGACAACATCTGTTAATGGCATCATCAGATTCATCACATCTGTTGGAATAAAGCCAAAATATTTTTCTGCATTCGTAATAACATAATCAACGGTCGCTCCAACATAGATCCGATTGGGATCGATTTTCTCTGCTCCGATTAACGCATTTTCGATCATAACTGATCCATTTTCGGCCACTTTCCATTGGTAACTCAAACCTGAGACCTGCAGAATTCCGTTTGAATTTGTTGCTGCCACGACAGCATTTGTACGAATTAGCTCAAACACCTGTTTTCCTGAAATCCTGAATTTGGTAATCAAATTGCTGAAAGGAAGAATATTTTTAATATCTAATTTTCTAATAGGTCCCACAGAAAGATCCTGCCTGACTCCTCCACTATTAATCAGTGCCAAATCCGCTTCGCTGAAATTTCGTATACAGTCTGCAATATAATTACCAATGTTACTTTCTGAAAAACGGGATCTTCTCCATTCCATTTTAAGTTCACCGATAATCCGCCCATACTCTTTCTCAATCAGTTGTTCATACTTTCTAATCTCATTTAGTAAAATGGTATCAGGTTGAATATCTTCATTCCAGAGGGAAATTAATTGATAATTGTAATTTTGAACAGTATCAGCAACAACGGCAAGATCTAACCGCCCTAAATTTCTTAAGTTACTTCCTGCCTGAACAATCAATTTCCGGTTTACTTTTACAGCCTCTTGTAAACTATCATGGCTATGTCCTCCAATAATCACATCAACCTGATGTCCCAGTTGTTGAGCAAGTCGCTGATCTTCTTCTAAACCACTATGACTCAAAACGATGATCAAATCAGTTAATGGATCTAATATTTTAGCCAATGAATCAACAATCGGTGCGGATGGTTTGGCAAAGATTTCTTCTTTTTGAGATTTGTTAAGATAATTGGATAAATCATTTACGACTGCGCCAATCACTCCAATGACAAGATTTCCCTTGCTATAAATTTGACAAGGTTCCTCAGTGAATAATTTGCCGTCTGTCATAAAGAGATTAGCGGAAAAAACAGGGAATTTGCATAACTCGATTAGCTTTCTGGCATTATTCGCGGATGTATCAAATTCATGGTTCCCGGGTGTCATTCCTTCATAGCCGATATAGTTGAAAAATCGGACCATAGGTCCACCAACTGCCCCTTGATATTCCATTTCACAAATGGGATTTCCAGTCATAAAATCGCCGGCATCCAGCAGTAAAACATTTTTTTCTTTTCCTCGAATCTCTTTTGTATAATAATTGAGAGCCAGAACACCTCCTAACTGTCGCTTTTGATTGCTTTCATCATTTGATTTGACTGATTGAGCTAAAAAATTACCATGAATATCATTGGTATGAAGAATCGTAATCATTTCTGGTTTTAAATTTATTGTCTGTAACTGTTGGGTCGAAGAGCAGGCGATTAAAATAAAAACGAAAATAATAGTTAGTCTTCTCATAAAGTGATCCTCTGGTTGTTATTGTTTTTCGGCATTAAATTTATAATTACTATCTCGTTAGATTATTGAGCCGTAAATTTAGACAATTTAATATTGAAAATCAAGCGAAATATTTCATCGTCACGCCAACAATCCTGTTGGCGATGAAGTGAACCAAGACTTGTAATCTTTTCCTCTCTAATTCTTAAAATAATAATTCTGATTGCTTTTCCGAAAGTCATTAAATATTTATACTCATTAAGGGCAAGAATTTCACTATTGTTGTCATTCCAGCGAATACAGGAATCTCCATATAAACAATCAGATAGGAGATGCTTGTATTTACAGGAATGACATGAAAAAATAACTCTTAAGGTGTATAAAAAGACTAACAGAATCTTATTAATTCTGTGTTCACTTCGAAATTTAATTGTAGCGCTTTCAGAGAAGTAAATTTAAGGACCCGACGTTCGATCAAATGTTAGATGTCACTCTAATGGTTAAAGTTTGCAATAGTGTATTAGCCGTCCATACAGAAGACAACGCGCTGGTAATTCAACGCAGTATGTTTTTGCAAAAGAGAGGTTAAGACGCTTGGCGAGCCTTTTGTCAAGCCAGAGACGATTTAGCAGAAGCCAAAGCCGTTGCACAGTTGGTCGAGATTGCCCGAAGATCCGAATGTCCGATTCACATTGTCCATTCAAAAAGGCTCGGAAAGAAGGATTTAACATATCTACCGAAACCTGTCCCCATTATCTTTACTTTACGGAAGACGAATTTCAAAATGAAGCGATTATAGACATGGCAAAGGGGCTACCCATGCAAAGTCTGGTGAAGTTTAAATTACATTAAATCAACAGAATCATTCAGCATTTTTTCTTTTTATTACCACTATCGTCATATCATCCATTTGTGGGGAATCTCCGGAATGCTGCTTGACTGCCGCAAGAATTTTGTTAATCAACTCATTGGCTGTGTCAGTTAAATTATTTTCAACCAGATCAGCCAACCTTGCCTCGCCAAATTCTTCGTCATTTGTATCCATTGCCTCGTTGATGCCATCAGAATAGATTAAGAGCAGATCATTGGGGTTGAAAGAAATAAAATCCTCAGGAAAAGAAACATTTTCCTTAAAACTTAGAGCAATCCCTGCGGTCTCCAGAGATTCGGGTTTTTTACGCTTCCTGAAAAATAGAGGTCGGTTATGCCCGGCGTTGGAATAACAGAGTTGATGTTTTTGAATATCTAAAATGCCATAAAAAAGCGTGGCAAAGTTTTGTGGATCAGTACTCAGGTGGAGTAGTTTGTTCGACCGACTGAGGCAATCTTTTGGTGGCGGTTTTAAAATCGTCTGTCCACGAATGGTGGCTTGAAGGTTTGCCATCAATAGGGCAGCGGGCAGTCCTTTGCCCGAAACATCTCCCAGAGAGATTGCCAGTTTGTTTTCGTCCACAGGGATAAAATCGAAATAATCGCCTCCAACCACCTGTGCCGGGATGCTTACACCGGCAATGTCATATCCAGGCAGTTGAGGTGATTCCTTTGGCAGCAGTTTTGTTTGAATTTCATACGCCATTTGCATTTCGTTTTGCATTTGAATCAAAGCCTGTTCTTCTTCAAGCAGTCGAGCATTTTCAATAACCTGAGCCGACTGGGTTGCAATGATCGTTAACAACCGTTGATCATCGCTGCTATAACCCTCCTCAGCTTTTTTATTGAAAACGGTTAGCAAGCCAATCATGCATCCTTTTGAAAGAAGCGGCACGCTTAGCAGTGAACGAATTGGAAACGTCTCATCAACAACAGAACTGAATCGATCATCATTGGGGAAGTCATTGACCAACAATAGTTTTTGATTTTTCAGCATCCAGCCAGTCAGTTGGGCATCGAGGCGATAGGGGAGGATATTGGCGCTGGTGTCTGCCCGGCGAACCATGGTTTGAAACGGATGTCCTTCTCTATTCTGAGCCAGCAGCATGACCGCAGCCTGTTCAACTTTCAAATGCTTAACACATTTTTGGACAATCAACTCCACAATCTGGTCTAATGCCAATGTGGAGCTAATGGCAGTAGCTATTTCATTAAGAATAGAAAGCTCTTCTACTGCTCTGCGGAGACGCCGATTTTCTTCTTCAAAATAAAAGATTTTATTTGGATCCATATTAAATTTGGGATGGCAAAAGTTTTTTTGTTGTCAAGGATATTTACAAAAAGTCTCCCTGTTAATTTATTGTCTATCCTACTGCACTGTAATATAGCTTACCAATTTTTAATTGTCAAGAAGAAAAATAGTTAAGTTTCAGTTTTATACGCCACCAATGCTGCATCTCAAACTGATCAATAATCTTAATGAAGCATAATAAAGTTTGGCAGATTTTCAGGAAATCGAAGGTATGCAAATATACCCATTAAGTAATACAATGTAACTTTTGTCATATTTATAATTAATGATCTTGTTGATTTAGTGCTATTTTTTTGTCGTTGAGCACGATATGCAGCAGTCAGGGACTGCTGCTACCCAATATGTTGTAGAGTATTACTGTTAATTGATGCTAAATCAATAGAGTCATTAATTGAAATTATAAGCGTAAAGTTTTAATAAAAAATTACAAACTAATACTTAACGCGCATACAAAAAGCAACGACCGTAGATTGATACGAGGATCAAAAATTTTACTAAAAGTGCCTTAGATCACACAATAATATTTTAAAATGATTACATTCATAGCGAAACAGTTGATGTCCCTTTTGACAAGTAACCAGAGACTTCAGCAAGTAAATGTACCCCCCAACTTTTATTTAGTGTCTCTGGTTACTTTTTTTTGCTAATAAGGCACCGCCAGTTAAGTCCTTCTTATCCATTAATTTCATTTCGATTAACAATTCGCACTCCCTCAGTTATTGGTTGTTTACCGATGCCATCGCTTAACTCTCAAAGGATTTTCATAATGTCATCTGTCATTGCGAGGAACGCTGTGACGAAGCAATCTCATAATTTTTTGATAGTTACGAGATTATTTCGCTTCGCTCGCAATGACAGCATTCTATGAAATTCTTATCCGTAATAAGTATAACATTGTCATCAATTTTTTTTACTTGCTTTTTAGTTAAAAATTCATACATTAAAAGGTATCATTACCAAATTATAGGAGATTACTTATGATAAAAATATTAATTTTCGGTATGACAGCTATTTTGATAACTTTTTTAAACTGCTGCACTTCAACGCAAATGCTACCTGAGCCAATGAATAATAAAAATCTGCTTATTGGTTCACTTATTCTTAATATTGATGGTTACCAAGATAATATGGTAACGATTCGAGGAAATATCGAAGTGGCAATTATCGGACAATTTGTGAAAGAAGGAACTTTTCATCGGTTTGGTCAATGGACGATCACAGACGAAAATGGTTATTTTTATATCCCTAACGTGCCTGATGGTGAATATGCGATTAAAGGTTTCAGAACTCGTTTAATCGGCATCGGGAACTTAACGATAGAAAACGAATTAATTGACCCAGAAAATAATTATTATGAATTGAAAGACACGGATATAATTTCCATGAGTGGAAATTTATTTGATATTCAATCCAATCTAAGGATCGTAAATTTTAAACATAATATTTTTACCCTTTACCGAAGCGGGATGATTGGTCATGATCGTTACGACCGGATTCAGGATTTCAAGCTTTCCATGGGAGAAGTTATTAATATCCCGCCTGTCCCGATTCATTTTTTAGAAAAATTTGAAGGAAGCGGCTGGGAAAGCTATCTTAATTTGCAACTGAAATGAAACAAAAGAGAGATTTCCGAATATTCTCTATTCATCGCTGCCGATAATTACTTCATCCACCATACTCCGGTATCAAAAAAGATGAAAAGTCCCTTTTTGCCGAAATGTTCTCCTATTTTCACAGACCCTGTCCAGAGTTCTAAACCTTCGAAAGGGTTGCTTATTAAAAGTTAAAATTTCCGTGTACGGATGACTCTGTTGATTTATTTTCAATAAATTGCAAAACACCACAACATATTACAGCAGTCCCTGACTGCTACATATTGTGGTCACATCTAAAAAATGGCACCAAATCAACAAGATCATGGATTGCACTGATAAGAAATTTCAAGTTGTAATTTCTACTTTCCTGTGCCAGTTAATCCTTGCAGATTTACAAGCGGCACCATATTCTGCGGTAGAACACCCCACTGGATATTCGGCGCCAGCTTCTGGACAAACTCCCACTGGATAATGGTCGGGTTCTTGCTCAGTGCAGCCTGACGAATTTCAATACTTTTGGCGTCTCCCTCGGCAGCAACAATCTTCTGCTCCTTACGAATCTTTTCCTGCTCCAGTTTATTCTTTTCGGTCGTGATATTTTCTAATGCGATCTGCTTCTCTTCCAGTGTCTTGGCATATTCAGTAGTGAATGTAACGTTTCTCAGGACTAATTCGTCCAAAATAAGTCCGTTTGTTTCAAATTTCGGTGTGATTTCATCGAAAAGTACCTGTTGGGCTTCGTAGCTCTTTTTAGTGTAAAGGTCATACGAGGCGAATTTGGTCGGCACGCGTCGTCCTGAACCACGAATCTCTGTTTTGACCACTTTTTCTACGTAATCTCTTTCAGTACCCAGATTCTGCAAAATCCACGTGGCTTTGCCCGGTTGAATCATGAATCGGGCTGTAATACCGACTCGAATTTGCTGTCCATCAGAGGTGAGCGCGGAAATGATGACATCTGGAAAGTCAGCCTTACTTGCTTCAGGAGTTTCCGAGGCTTCGTACGTTTTTTTGACAGTAGGGTAAAGAACCACTTCATCGATAAATGGCAGGATAAAATGAAGTCCAGGGGATAATTCCTTCTTTACTGCGCCCAGTCGCTTAACAACACCAACTGTTCCCGCCTGAATAATGGTTATCATTTGCACCAGAATACCAATGAAAACCAAAACAATAATAATAGAGAGAATCAGCCTTCCGCTAGCTTTGAAAATATTAACAAAAGAAAAACCACCACCCATGCGTGCTCGTTGCGTGAAGATATATCCCATGACCAGCAAACCGACAACGAAAGCAATAATATAGCCGAGCATAAAACCTCCTATCGTTAATTTTGGTTACCTCAATATTTAAATTTCTAAGTTCCCTGATTATCTGAAAGTTGAATTTATAAGATAGAACAGTTACATCAAAATGTCAATAGAAAAATCTTAAACAATGTAATCGCTTAGATATGAGAATATTTATACCGATGCCATCGCTTAAGCAAGTATAAACTGTGCTGAAAACCGACTTGTTTTATAAGAAGTTAACTCTTATAAAAATTATTCGAAAATTAAGCGATGGCATCGGTAACCCACCAATAATTGAGGGATTATTAAAGGATGTCGTGTTAAAAATAATATTTCTCCAGAAATTTTTATTGACGTTTTTAAATAACATTATCAACATAAAAAATTTTCACTTTGAAGTTGAAAAATGAAGAAAATAAAATCAACCAAAAACTTCTTGCTTTTACTGATAAAAATAATTACATTTAGTGCTTTAAAAAGTGGGGGTGATGAGGATCAGTTATGAATTTTAGGGAGTTTTTCAAAAGATGGACAAGGCACAAAAGCAAAAAGCATTAGAATTAGCAAAACGAAACAAAGTTCGATTTATCAGATTTTGGTTCAGCGATCTATTGGGATTTTTAAAGAGTTTTGCCATTACCATTGATGAGTTTGAAATGGCGCTTGAAGAAGGGAGGGGGTTTGATGGCTCATCCATTGAAGGGTTTGCCAGAATTGATGAGAGTGATATGATTGCCATGCCCGATGTAGACACGTTTCAGATTTTACCCTGGAAAACCGCGGACAATAGTGTCGTCGCCAGGGTCTTTTGTGATATCTATACTCCCGATGGCAAGCCTTATGAGGGTGATCCTCGCTGGGTGTTGAAGAAAAATCTGGACCGAATGAAAAAAATGGGCTTCGATTACTTCTATGTCGGTCCTGAGCTGGAATATTTTTATTTTAAAAGTGCCGATGGTATACCAGAGGTACTGGATCATGGCGGATATTTTGATTTGACTCCCTTAGATATCGCCAGCGATCTCCGAAAAGAGACCGTTTTGATGTTAGAAGACATGGGAATTAAAGTGGAATACACGCATCATGAAGTGGGGCCCAGCCAGCACGAGATCGATCTCCGCTATACCGATGCTTTGACTATGGCAGACTATGCCATGACCTATCGTCTGGTCGTAAAAGAAATTGCAATTAAGCACGGTGTTTATGCCACGTTCATGCCCAAGCCATTGTATGCTCATAATGGCAGCGGTATGCATACCCATCAGTCATTGTTTACGGGAAATAACAACGCATTTTTCAGCCCAACCGATCCTTTTAATCTGTCTGATTTTGCCAAAAAGTATATTGCTGGTCTGTTGAGACATGCGCCAGAATTTACGGTCGTTACCAATCAGTGGGTCAACTCATACAAAAGGCTGGTGCCAGGTTATGAAGCTCCAGTTTATCTTTCATGGGCAACCAAAAATCGATCTGATTTAATACGAGTCCCCGGTTATAAACCCGGAAAGGAAGAGGCGACCCGGGTTGAGCTGCGGTCACCTGATCCTGCCTGCAATCCTTATTTGGCATTTGCCGTCATTCTTTCCGCAGGCTTGGAAGGTATTGAAAAGGATTATGAGCCTGTCCAGCCTGTTGAACGAAATGTTTATACAATGACAGAACAGGAGCGAGAAGAATTGGGCATCGGATCGTTACCTAAAGATTTACATGAAGCGATTCAGATCGCCAGAGGCAGTGATTGGTTGAAAAGGACTTTAGGTGATCATGTTTATGAAAAGCTGCTTCAGAATAAAGAAATCGAATGGGAAAACTATCGGGCACAGGTGACTAACTTCGAACTGGAGAGGTATTTGCCGGTTCTGTAGATTGGTGATTAGTGAATGGTTATTGGTTCGCGTTGTCAGTTGTGATTGGTTAGTGGTAATTGAGAGCTGATTGGTTATCGAGTAATTTGTGGCAGACTCCTGTAACGCAAACAATCTTGTTTGCGATCGCGAAGATTTAAACTGAAGAAATTAAGTCGATGATATTTCATATAGATTAAAAGTCTGTGTTTCTTTTCCGATAGATATAGAACTTGTACCAGAATACTACGTATCACTACTCACCACTCAAAACAACTCTTGGATCAAAATTCAGCCTGTGAGGTTAAATAATAGTGATCAATAACAGTTAAAAAAACAATCCTCCCAGTTTTATAAACCAATGAGTAATCGAACGAAACGAAAAATTATCCCACTGAGATATAGTATCCGCACCCGCCTGATCTTGCTTTTCGTTATTTCTATAATTATCATCTTCGCCGTGGCTGGCTATTATCTTCTGTGGCAAATACGAGCCACTTTAGACGATGCTCTTGGAAAAAACCTTGAAACCCTGGCAGCGACTTTTGCCCTCCAGATCGATCCTGCTTTCATAACTTACCTTCAGCCAGGCGATGAAAATACTCGCACATATCGAAATATATTAAATAATTTGTCCCGATTTCAGACCGCCACTCATGTGACCCGCATTTACTTATTTGGAAGAGACCTGCGGTGTATCGCTGATTCAGATACTACGATCAGAATTGGTCAGGAATATATTCAACTCAAGTTCAATCAAAACGAGGTTGAACGGGTTTTTAACGGATTGACGGCAAGTTCAATTTTATTTGAGGGTATTGACGGCAATCTGTACAAGACAGGTTATGCACCAATCAAATACAACGAGGAAATCGTTGCAGGAATCGCTGTCGAAGGAAGTGCAGAGATGCTCAATGTGGTTTCTTCCATTCAGAGAAATCTATTTTGGCTGGGCATTGTTGTGGTGATTGGGGCGATCGTTATCGGCAGCATTTTTGCTAATCGTATCACGATACCATTGAGGAGATTAGAATCAGCGACAGCGGAAATCAGCGGTGGTTACCTCTATCAGCAAATTCCAGAATTCGGCAGGGATGAGGTCGGCTTTTTAGCCAGAACCATGGAGGAGATGCGTCAAAATATTTTAGAACGGGATAAACGCCACCAGGCAATGCTGGCTGGAGTTGCCCATGAAATCAGGAATCCTTTAGGGGGAATTGAACTATTTGCAGGTTTGCTTGCCAATGAGGTTCAGGAAAACGATTTCAAAAATTATGCTCAGAAGATTTTAAAAGAAGTCCAGAATCTCAAAACCATCATCCAGAGCTTTCTTGATTACGCACGCCCTGCTCCTGCCAATAAGTCTAAATGTGATATTCAATCGGTCTGGAACGAAGCTGCCACTTTATTAGCTATTGAGTTGAAACAGATTCAAGTCGAATTTAATCAATCTTCGAATAATCTGTTTGCTTTTGTCGATCCCCAGCATTTGAAGCAGATTTTTATGAATCTGATTAAAAATTCTTTTGAAGCAATGCCTGAAGGTGGAACGATTTTTGTTAATATCTATTTACAAAATGGCAGGATTAAAATCTCATATAGGGACACCGGTCCAGGAATTCCAGTAGATGTATCCAAAAAAATTTTTGAGCCATTTTTTACAACAAGAGATAAGGGGACTGGGCTGGGATTGGCGATTGTTAAAAATTTAGTCTCGGAAAATGGGGGCAACATTCGTTACATCCCTTCAAACGAAAAGGGTGCGCATTTTGAAATATTATTGCCAATATTATAAAGAACCCAGGTTTATACTCATTAAGTGTTGGTTTGTAATGTCATGCCTGTGAATACAGGCATCTCCTAACTAACTGTAAATATAGAGATTCCTGCATCCGCA
>JABAOC010005362.1_pt1 | contig 35693 bp, 32 predicted proteins | sample 7062161 | NCBI WGS metagenome assembly JABAOC01 (sample SAMN14538625, study PRJNA623070) | marine sediment metagenome | biome: marine biome [ENVO:00000428]; feature: marine pelagic biome [ENVO:01000023]; material: deep marine sediment [ENVO:00002113] | place: India: Gulf of Khambhat ... | reverse complement strand
AAACAGGATCATGCACGTTTGGACCCGGGTGCGCAGAAACCATTTTTTTCGTAACTAGCTAGCTGTTATTTCCCTCCATCATCCAGAAGTATATTTGTTTACTAAATACAATTGAGAGTCTAGCTTGAGCATTGTATCGAGATTCACGCCTTGCTGGATCATTTAGCTAGCTAAATATGCTACTGTGTCAGTTCTTTGAGTTTGTCGAGGCTTTCCCATAGTTTATCCATTCTTTTCTTGAATAGGTCATACTCTTTGGGGTAGGCCTTGAGGGTGTCTATAACTTCTTTTTGGAGTTGATCGCTTATTTTTGCACTCTCAGTGAAAAGAATATTGAATACATCTGTTAGTTCCAGTTTGCCTTTTGCTTCAAGAGCAGAATAGGCGATTTTAACGATGTCTAGACTCATTTTTGAAAGGACTTCTAGATAGCATGCAAGCATTTGGTTTTCAGGGTAAATCTGATTAGTCAGCTCAAGCAGACGATCTGGATCAGCCCCTTCAGCTAGAGCAATTACAGCCCCATCGTCTGTGAGCCAAAATTGTGGATGTTTTCTACCACGATAAGTCTTTGTATCAGTTTCTTTGATGAGCTTCTTTTTTTGTAAGCTATTGAAAGCTGTCCACGTTGGCTTATAGCTTCTTGAGACACCAGAAGCGATTTTATTCTTAGTTTGAGAACCTTCTTTGGCAAGATGTAGAACAATATCTCTTTGAAGAGGTGGTAGGATGTGATTTCCCTCTTTATGCTTTGACATTATGTCACCAACGGTTTAATTATGCCATAATATGGCAATTGTTATTAAATTATGTTATATATTGGTATATATAAAACTTCAGCATAATATTAGACTCAGATAAACAATGGTCACTCAAAATAAAGGAGGTGTAGTGGCAAATAGCATTTGTCTAAACATTCACAGCAAGAGGTTAGTCCATATTCAATACAAGGATCACGTAGAATTCAAAAATACAAGTCACAGGCTCTATTTTGATGTCAATGTAAGGGAAGCGGTTGGTTGGGTCGTCCTAGAGACTGATGAATATCTTTGCCTCCAGTACGATCGAAGCGTTGAATCTCTCCCTTATGAAGCCTCTGAAAGGGGTCTGATTCTCATTAAATCGGATATTCTAGCGATGAAGGAAGTTAAATAATCTCTCAAATCGTATCTAGATAGTGGAAAAAGGTAACGAAACATGCAGACACTGACGAGAACCGACGTCGTGGACATAGATGAGCTCCAAAAACTGATTGATGAAGCTAAAACTCCGAGAGAAAAAGCTGCCAAAGAGTTTATCATAGAAGCCTTCAAGGGCAAAATGCCTTCTCTAGTACTGTTCGCCTTTGAGAACGAGTCAGTCCAGAATGTTGCCAGTTATATTCTCAAGTACACGAAGAGTAAGAGCAAGGCCACACTCTATCAATACGTTTTCGGCGTCTACCGTTTCTGCCAGTGGCTTGGGAAATCTCCTGACGATATTATTGGAGAAGTCAAGGGTAACGAGAAGACAATAGACGACTACATTAACGCTGTTGATGCTTTCAACGGTGATCTGCAAGCTGAAGATTTGGCTTCGGGAACGAATAACAACTATGTGAAAGGGGTCAAAGCGCTATTTAGGACTAATGGATCGACCCTAGTGCTTCCCTATCGAATCCCAAAATATGTCAAGTTTACCGACAGAGCGCCAAAACCAGAAGAACTGTTAAAAATCATAGAGATAGTGCCCATTAAGGGAAAGACAGTAGTAAGCATTCTAGCTCTTAGCGGTGTGAGGATCGGCACTTTAGTAAAGCTGACTTATCGTCATGTAAAGCAAGACTTGGAAGCTGGTGTTGTACCTGTTCACATTCATGTTGAAGCCGACATCACGAAGGGTAAGTACGGTGTATATGACACATTTCTAGGCGCTGAAGCGATTCAATACTTGAAAGCATATCTTGATATGCGGAGAAAAGGTACTGAGCGGATACCTCCAGAGATCTTAACTGACGATTCGCCTCTGATAAGGAACGAATGTAGAAATACGGTGCTTCCCGTATCTGGAGCTAGCATCTCAACGCTAGTCCATGATTTGCTTTTCAAAGCGGGCATAATCGTGAAAGGCGAAGCAAAGCGCTATCCTATACGACCGCACTCTTTGCGAAAATACTTCGAGACGCAGTTAACAAGACTCGGCATTCCAAAGGACTACGTTGACTACATGATGGGACATGCGATTAGCACTTACAACAGTGTCGATGTTGAGTATCTGCGCAAACTCTACTCTTCAAGTGGGTTAAGCATTAGACCGAAGACCGAGCTATCCAAGATCGAGCGGTTGAAGATGTTCGCTGAGTCTCTCGGTCTGAATCCCGACAAAGTGCTTACAAAGGATGCTTTAGCGATGCCTCATAGAACTGTCGTTAATCCTGAAGCTAGAAAGATCGAAGTGCTGAACGAAGCGTTGAAACATGCAATCCTCAAGGAGCTCAGGAATGCATGACTAAAGAGTATATGCAACTCCAGAGTACGGTTTCCTCCGGGAGATGAATAACTCTTGCAAGAACTCCCTAAAAGCGTCGTAGAGCCTTTTGAATGCTTGGAAGTGGAGGCCCCTGTCCACGTATAGGGGGACGTGGTCTAGGTTGTTCAGGCAGTACATGCGTACGGAGGCGAGCCTCTCCCTCCTCAGTTCATCCCCGTAATATGGCAGCCACATCTCCCTTAGGAGTTTCAGGCGGTCGCCCCTTTCCCATAGGGGCACGCTGTAGACGAGGGTGTTCCCTATCTCAAGCTCGAAGCCGTCAGGCCCCGAAGTCCAGTCCCGGGGCTTGGGAGCGAAACAGCCGTCGATGAACTCGAGATCAACGTGCGAATATCTTCCAACCTGAAGCAGTGCCTTGAAGACCTCTGAGTCGTAGAATTCTATCCATAGGCGATCCATGTTTGCATATTCTTTCGACAACACCCCCTCCGACACGAGGATGATTACATCTAAGCAGCTGTCGGGTACGGCGTCCCCGCGTGCACATGAACCCGAGAGGATGACGGCGTTAACGATCCGAATTTTGGAGAAGAACCTCGATATAGCCTCTGCGGCGAACTCGTGCTGGGCCGTGGGATACACTGATCCCATATACTAATCCTCGAATCGTAGTCTGAGGGACAGGGTCTCCACGACGATCTCCAGGGCCTTCGCTGTGAGATCTAGCGACATGGATGGCAGCTTACTTTCGACAGTTTGCTCCGGCAACGAAGGGACGTGGATGAAACCCGCCAGGATGTCCAGCCCCTTCCTCTCGATGAATCCCATGAGGTGGTAGAAGATCTGGTTGCATCCGAAGGTCCCAGCAGTGTTGGATATCTCCGCAGGTATCTTAGCCTTGTTCAGCTCCTCGAGCAGTTCCCTCAGTGGTAACCTGCTGAAGTAGGCTGCTGGCCCCCCATCAACGAGGGGCTCGTCCCTGGGCTTCTTGCCGCAGTTGTATGCTATGCGGGTGGCGTCAGCAACGTTTATGGCAACCCTCTCAAGGGAGACGCAGGATCGTGAGGACTGGCCTGTCGAGATCACGGCTGCTGGATCGTGGGCTTCCACAAGCTCCTCGATCCTAGGCCTGATCTCGTCGAACCTGAGCCTTATCTCCCCGACGTGAACCGTGTACCCGTTGAAGGCAGTGCCCTCGAGCTTCCTGCAGGCAAGTATGGAGGGGTTCACCTCGCTCCCTCCGAAGGGCTCGAAGCCTGTGAGCAGTATGACCTTTGAAGGGGTCATGGTATCCACCGATATCGTAGTGCTGGATGAGAATATCAGTTTTAGCAGGGGTTCCTATGCGTCCTGGTCATTCATCATGCCGTCAACCTGAGGGCCAGGGCGCTGAAACCCTTCGCCGCATTCATGACGTCCGCCAAAGTTATGTGCTCGTTGGGCTGGTGGGCGAGGGCCGGATCTCCGGGGCCGAAACCTACGGTGGGGATGCCAAGGTCGCCGGCTGTGGCTACCCCGTTGGTGCTGAACCTCCAGCCTATCACATTAGGCTCATCGCGGAGCGCCACCTTCAAGGCTCCTAGGCTCTCCTTCACGAGCCAATGATCCCTCTCCGTCATCCAGCTAGCGAAGAACTGGTTCGCATTCGCCTTGTAGCCTGTGTAGGTGGTGAACTCGTCCGCGACCAGCTCGACCTCGGCGCCTTGGGCGATCCTCTTAATCTCCTCCGTTATGCCTTCGAGGGTCTCACCCGGTATCGTCCTCCTGTCCACGATTATATCGCAAAGATCAGGAACGATGGGTCCGCCTCCAGGCGTACACCTTATCTCTGTGACCGTCATGGTCCCTTTGCCGAGGAACGGATGTGAGAGCAACTCTTCGTTTGCACCCCTGATCGCATCGACTATTGGAGTCATCTTGTATAGGGCGTTCTCGCCCAACTCTGGCATGCTGGCGTGGCTCGTGGCGCCCCTCGTCGTGACTCTGAAGACGGCCCTCCCTCGCTGTCCTATGCTGAGGGCCATGTCCGTAGGCTCTCCCAGGACGCACGCGGTGGGTCTGAGCCCCTCCTCATCTATGATCTTCCTCGTCGAGACTCCCTCGTTAGTCTCCTCATGGACGACACATGTTAGCACAAGTTCTCCTTTCAGCTCGGGGGCGGCGCAGCCGTGGATCATGGCGGCCAGCGCCCCCTTCATGTCTACCGTCCCCCTGCCATACATGATGCCGTCAACGATCTCAGCCGAGAAGGGTGGGCGAGCCCAGTTTTCCGGGTCGCCGGGACCGACGTTGTCCATGTGGGCGTCGAAGAGGATGGACCTGCCACCCTTCTCCCCTCGCCTCCCTACGACGTTGCCCATCTCGTCCCTCTCGACCAGGTAGCCGAGTTTCTTCATCTCCTGGTAGATAATCTCTGCTACTGCTTCTTCATGCCCGGATAAGCTGGGGGTCTTGACGAGCCTTCTGAGGAACTCGACGATCTCTTGTTTTTTCTCCCCTAGCTCCCTCAAACAAGCCTCTACTTCATCCATGAGTACACCCCCGGATCAGCCTATGAGCCTGCCGTACCTATCTACTTCTTGCCTGCGGATTCGGGTGCTTGAGATGGGTTTTCCGTCCTCGGCGAGCACCATGTTGATGACGAACATGAGGAGGGGCCTCTTCCCCTTCCCCACCCTGATCCTGTTTATCTCCTCGGCCGTTGGCTCTGTCTCCTCGCTGACCACGATGGCCTCTATGTCGCTGCCGTTTATGGTCGGCCCGTAGGGGTCTTCCAAGGGCACAATATCCGCCCTCTCTAGGAGCCCCCTCTCCTTTAGGAAGCTCACTACGTCTCCGAAGCGCTTCTCGTAGCAGTCCACCTTGTGCTCCTTCTTCAGCCTGCCGGCGAACTCGTCCGTTGTGATCCCTATGATGACCCTGTCTCCGACCTGGAATGCCTCCTCCAGGAGGAACCAGTGGCCCTTGTGCATCACGTCGAAGGTGCCGCCAACGGAGACCACCTTGAGCCTTTGAGCCATCGAGCCAGCCCCTAACGCAAGTATCGGAAGCCCTATACAAATTTAGCTTTTAGCATCTATACGATCCATTTCTACGAATCTTAAGAAGGGCTAATCACCCCCACGAACGTTCATCAACTAAATTTAACAACAAGGAAGCGATGCGCCTCGAAATTGTTATATAAAGTCGCTGACTCGTCTAACACAATCTGAGGTAATATTTTGACAGGTAAACGCTCAAGCCGCATATCGGGGTTCTACAGGATGCCCATAGAGGATCGGGTGAAGGTGATAGCGGAGAAGACCGATCTATCCCCGGAGGAGGTGGGGCTCCTGAGGTCGGGGGGAGGCATGAGCCTCGAAGCGGCGGACAGGATGATAGAGAACGTCCTGGGCTCCATCGCCTACCCTTTCAGCGTAGCCGTCAACTTCAGGATCAACGGAGAGGACTACTTCGTGCCTATGGCGGGGGAGGAGCCCTCGGTGGTGGCGGCCGCCAGCAACATGGCCAGGCTGATGAGGGAGGGCGAGGGAATCAGGACCAGCAGCACAGACCCCGTGATGATAGGGCAGATACAGGTCCTCGACGTCCCCGATATGAGTGAGGCCGTTAGATCGCTCCAAGAGGCTGAGTCGAAGCTCCTCAAAATAGCGAACGAACAGGACCCCATCCTTGTCAAGTTCGGAGGAGGCGCCAAAGGCCTCGAACTGAGGCAGATCGACACCGATGCCGGCCCCATGCTCATCTGCCATCTTCTGGTAGACTGCAGGGATGCCATGGGCGCAAACGCCGTCAACACCATGTGTGAAGCCCTTTCTCCCATCGTAGCAGACCTCACGGGAGGTCGCACACTCCTCCGCATCATCTCCAACCTGGCCGACTACAGGCTAGCAAGGGCCGAATGCGTCGTCAAGAAGGAAGACATGGGCGGGGAGGAAAAGGTTGACGACGTCGTCGCTGCCTGGGCCTTCGCGGACGCCGACCCCTACAGGGCTGCGACCCACAACAAGGGAATCATGAACGGCGTCGTGGCCGTTGCCCTCGCCTTCGCCCAGGACCACAGGGCGCTTGAGGCCGGGGCCCACGCATACGCGGCGAGGACGGGAAGATACAGGTCCCTGAGCAGGTGGTCCAAAAATGGGAAAGGGGACCTCGTTGGCTTCCTAGAGATGCCCATGGCAGTGGGTCTCGTAGGGGGCGCGACCAGGAGCCATCCCATGGCCAGGCTCGCCCTCAAGATATTAGGGGTCTCGAAGGCGACCGAGCTTGCCGAGGTCATGGCCGCTGTCGGCCTAGCCCAGAACCTTGGGGCCCTCAGGGCCCTGACGCAGGAGGGAATCCAGCATGGCCACATGAGGCTCCACGCTAGGAACCTAGTAGTCATGGCGGGCGCAGAGGGCGACGTGATAGAAGAGGCCGTCAGGCTCCTCGTCGAGTCAGGGGAGATCCGCTTCGATAGGGCCCAGGAGATCGTCAGGCGGCTGAAGGGCTGAAAAATTCCAGGGCTTTTCCATGACCATCGTCATCGACGACGCGGGCTACGGCGACCTTTTGTTCGGCGTGGTCATAGGGGCCTACCGGCCCGAGACGGACCACTTCATATATGACGTCATAGACGTGAAGCACTTCCAGAAACCCCGATTCAGACAGAAGACCTGGCTGAGGGAGGCCCGAAGGATAGCGTTAAGGCTCGTTAAAAGGCTGGGGCTAGAAGAGGGCGAGAAGATAAGAATATGCAGGGGGACCATCCTAGACGAGGCCTCAGCTGCCCTTGCTGAGCAGTTCGGCGAGGAAAGGATGGAAAGATGCAAGGTAGAGGGAAGGGCTCAGGAGCTGGTGGAGCTGGCCTTCATAAACGAGATCAGGAACTTGGGCTACGAGCCCAGGGAGGACAGGACCGAGAGGTGGGGGAGGAACTTCTGGGACATGTTCAGGTGGATCCGTGACAACCCTGAGATGCTGAAGTACACGAAGTCCGGCTGGCCCCGCCTGAAACGATACAAGATATTCCGGGACCCCTGACCCACTCTTGTGGTCGATCAATAAGAAATAGAAGCCTACGTTACCACACTTTTAAATGTTCTCAAAAAATCGAAGTTCGCCTGTGCGATCCCATATCAGGTTTGCCTTAACACATTCCTGCGTCAAAAATTAGCCCATCTACAATTTTTTCTAGGCAAGTTAAGATTTTAGGCTGATAATCTTTTATTCATCAAACGCCTTTTTCTATCGATCCTGTAATGAAGCCTTGGCTGCTCAACATACTGGCGTGCCCGATAGACAAGCACCACCCCCTAAAGGCCAGCTTCTTCACCTGGGAGACCAGCGAGGAGGAGATGAGGAAGATCAACTCGGAGGCTGGGAAGCCCAACCAGCACTTCAGAAAGAGCTACCAGCACCTAGCGAAACAGATTGCGGACGGCACCATAAGCCCCCCCTCCGTAAGAGCCGTTAGGGACCTCTCGGGCTCAAATGATTCAGCCGAGCTACTGGCAGACTCTGTTAAGGCCGTGAATCGGTTTGAAATGGTCGAGAACCCCGATGAGAAGAAGCTGCTCCAGGAGTTCCCCGAGGGCATAGATGTGCTCTACAGGTTCCTCAACCTCCTAGAGGTGGAGGAGGGGCTCCTCGTCTGCCCCGAGTGTGGGCGGTGGTATCCAATAGGGAGCGCTGTGGAGACGATACCAGAGCTATTGCCCGACGACCTGAGGGAGAAAGAAAGGGACCTGGCGTGGCTGGAGAAGTGGCGGGGACTGGTCCCCCAGGAGGTCCTGGAAGGGGGCAAACCCTTCAACCTCAGCGGATGATCCGGAATATTTATCTACTCAATGGTAGTAAATTTTTCTTGTGGTCTTCAGAAGGGTCAAGTTCATCTGCGGGTTGGGCTCCACACCTCTCTACTACTGCAAAAAATGCGGTATACCCCACCTCAACGAAAAGGACGCCGGGAAATGCGAGTTGAACCACCTCGACGGAAGCCTGAAGCCGATACAAAGATCGATTCAAGAAGGTTAGCCTCGATATAGACTGGGTCTACAAAGGCACCTTTTCGACCCCGGACTTGCTTTCATCACGGGTCCTTTGCACCATACGCCAGATGTATGTTGCCAAGAGCAGGGCGAAGATCGTTGTTGTGAGTTCCGCCCAGACTATGCCATATTGTAGGGCGTAGATGGAGAGGAAGTTGATAGCGAAGTGCAGCAAGATTGCTGCTAGGAGGTACATGTAGGTTTTCTGAATAAAGGTCTGGAGGATGACGATGGACAACCCTATCTGGATCGTTATCGCCATCAGCCTCTCGTAGAGCCCGACGAGCGGAAGATAAGCTGGGAGGACTGACAGTAATTCTAGTTGCCCCGGAGGAAGCGTCTCAGGGAAAAAGCTAGCGATGATCCCCGTGCTCAAAACCGACAAACCCACCAGCGCCATGGACTCGAACCCCCCGTGCCCTGCGCCGTACATCAGCCCCTCCTCGAACCTATGGTCCTTTATCCACAGCTTGAAAGCGGCGAACCTGACGGCCTCCTCGAAGAGGCCGGCGGTGAGTGAGGGAAACGCTATGAGAAGGATCATCAAGTTCGGCCCCAGGAAGTTTTGGGCGATGAAGTTGGAGCCGTAGGTGTTAAGTGGGATGCGTATCATCGAGACGGCGAACATCGCACAGCCTATCAAGAAGACCTTCCAACTCCCCCCGAACCTTCTGCTGATATAGAGCCCGAGGATGATAGGCACGAGGATCTCCATCGTCCCAGAGAAGATGAACGAAGCGAAGAGCGGGAGAGGGAGCATAACGACACCGAGTATGAAGGAAGAAATCCCACTATAAAAGCCGGCGGCATCCCTTCAACTTACCCATTTTGTATCGTAGATTCTAAGTTTCTAGAGATGATAAGCCTCATGCTCCCCCCGACGAGGTACAGCATGAACCTTCGACTCAGGGAAGAGGCTCAACTTTAAGCCTTTGAGGATTGTAGTCTTCTAACACGGTTACGCATCCATAATGGATTCTCAAGCAGATCCCTTAATTACGTTACTTTGTAATGGATGAAAATAATGCTGGTCAGGCTTCACGGCAAACCTTTGACACCGCGTACAAAACCTGGGGGAGGGTGAAGGGGGCGAAGACCTTGGTGTACCCTAAGTTTGCTGCTTCGTTGACAAGGGTGACGCTACCTCCCTCCTCGATGTATCCCTTTATGAAACTCTTGGCGACTTGGGTGATCCTAGAAGGGGGATCGAGCGGCCCCGCGTAGTGGCCCGAGAAGTAGAGGAACTCCGCAACGTCCCAGGCCTTGTTACCACCCCTCGCTCCCTGCTCCAAGTCTATGACGTATATCTCGTCCTCCGAGGTTAGGACGAGGTTCTCCGGCTTGCAGTCTCCAAGAGTTCCCCCCGCGAGGTGGACGGCAGCGACGATCCCTCCCACCCTCCGAAAGAGGGATGTCTCCCTTTCATCGAGGCTTCCCCTCTGTATTGCAGCCTTAACAAACTCGTCCATCGTCGCACCCTCGACGTACTCCTTCAGGAGCGTCCGGTTCTCGAAGCTCGTGTGAAGGATCGTGGGAGCCCGGATCCCGTTACGGATGAGGAAGCTGGTTGTGGAGCACTCCCTCTCCATCCTGGACCTGCCCAGGACGGCGAAGTTCTGGGTCCCTAGGGTCCAGAGGGCCAGGGGTGCCCACTTGAGGTTGCTCCAAGTAGGATACCTCTTCATTACCACCCTCTTTTCCGATTCGTCTCCATATGTTAGCAAGTAAACGTCATTCACTAGGCTCCCGATGCGGCAAACTCGGATATCCCCTACCTCCGCCGAGGAGTCGAGTTCCCTGATCATCTCGGTGATCTCTTTAGAACCTGAGATGGGCGTCGGCCCCCTCGCCGTGGGGAAGTAAAGGAATCGATCGGGTCCCGTCGCATCCGACTCCTTCAAGAGGCTGGCGAATCCTCCGACGAGGAACTGACCCGGGAGAGGTGCTATGAGGCTGGATAGGCCGCCTATTCCCAATTTGAGCAGCCCGTTGAGCTGTCTCTGGACTCGGGAGAGCTGTTCAGAGGCGGATATCCCCCTCTCGAGGACAGAGTCGATGAAGCCCCTGTCAATGGAGGCTAAGCCTTCCGCGAAGTGGATGATCCCCTCCGCCTCTAAATCTCCTAGGACCTCTGAATATCCTTCCACGAGGCTGTCGCCTTTTTCATCGAGTTTCCTTAGGAAGTCGCAGCCTTGTGGGAATATGTAGAAGAGCCTTGGGAGGATGTCGTAGGCGAAGTAGCGGGGGTCGATCAGTAGCTCGCTTGAGAGCTCAGGATGCTCCAAGACAAGGCTCGTGAGGCTCTCCTCGACCTTACGCCTCCTATATCTCTTGTCCCAGCGATAGAGATAGTCTCCCCCCACAAGGATCCTATTAGGTAGGAGGAGTCTTGCCGCGGTGACCTCTAGCAGAGCAGAGTCACTCACATCCGACTCGAATAGGTCCCTATCCACGACCAATATTTCCCCCTCGAAGCTTTCTGTGGCCTTGGGCTCCCTCCTGACCCCGTCGCTCAGGCTTTCGGCGATCCCCAGGATGCTGAAATGCGCATGATCCTTCACTTTAAGGCTGGTGTAGGCTAAGGCCATAGTGTTGGAGATGGCTGTACCCGCAATCTCCATAACCTGGCGGTCTATTTCAGCAGCATCGTCAGCCTTGAGGGACATCGGAATTTACCTCGCGCGTCTTTCCGGTTATTGATGAATCGGATTCGTCTATAAAGGGTTGCATGGGACGCGAGTGGGTTTGGCATCGATAATAGTATAAGGGGTTTACGACTGTAATCGTTATGATAAGAATTGAAGTTAAACAGATACGTCTCTTGTATCGACACCCACTCAACCGGCGAGGCGACTAGAATTCTCATCGGGGGCATCCCCAAGCTGAAAGGCAAAACGATGGCAGAGAAGCAGGCTTACTTCCAGGAGCATTACGACCACCTGAGACCCACGATGCTGCAGGAGCCCAGGGGCTCCGCGGGCCTCCTCGGGGCAGTCATAACAGAGCCTACCGTGCCTGAGGCCGACGTCGGCGTCATCTACCTCTGGACGGACGGCTACTTCAGCGCCTGCGGGGACAGCACATACAGCTGCGCCGCAGCCCTCGTGAACACGGGGATGGTAGAGGTAGAGGAGCCCTTCACCGAGATAACCTTCGACACCGTCGCTGGCCTGGTGAAGACGAGAGTCAAGGTGGAGGACGGGGAAGCCGAGTCCATAACGATGCGGGGGGTCCCCAGCTTCTACTCCAAGACCATAGAGGAGGACGTCCCCGGCGTGGGGAAGGTCAAGGCGGACATAGCTTATGGGGGCCTATGGTACGCCTTCATAGATGCCGAGAGCATAGGGCTGGAGCCGAGCCTAGAGACCAAGGACCACTGGATCCCCCTGGGTTGGAAGATAAGGAATCACCTTGCCGACGGGTATAAGATGGATCACCCCGAGTACCCTGAACTCAACGTCCTTGACCTAGTTACCTTCTATACGAAGCCCTCTAGGAAGGATGCAGACACCCGCCATTGGAACGTCTTCGGACCAAAGCAGTCTTGTAGGTCCCCAGCTGGCACATGCAGCAACGCTAGGATGGCGGCCCTCTATGGAAAGGAGGAGCTGAAGGTGGGGGACGAGCTGGTCTGCGAGAGCACCATAAGCACCCTCCACCACTGCAAGGTCCTCGAGGAGGTCAAAGTGGGAAAGTACAGGGGCATCATGCCCGAGGTCTCGGCCACCGCCTACGTCACGGCCTTCAACCAGATCGTCATCGACCCCAAGGACCCACTGAAGAACGGCTTCCTGTTCTAATCCGGGAACTTGATCCCCTAACCCTTTTTTGAAATCCGATCTCGACTTCTATAACGCATGAGGAGGAACATCGCAACTAACAAGACAGAGCCTATCGCGACTGGTACGGTCAGGCCCCTCCACACGAGGAAGCCGGTCCAGAATGATAGAATAAACAGTAGACTGCTGGATACGTTCAGGGGCATAGTTTCTCCCTCTAGAAAGCAATCACGAGCCGCGAAGTAGAATATGTTCGAGTAGAGGTAACCTGTAATAGCCCAGCCGAGGAAGTTTATCGGGGGGACGCCGAAGTAGGCGCCACCCTTAGGCCACATCCAGAGGCCCATTGACACGGCTGCGGGGTCGACAACGAGGTCGAAGGACATGACAAGTAAGGCGCTCAAGAGGGCGAATCTCCTCCTCCCTCCTCCCGCGAGGTGGCTGGCCATAGTTGTCGCACCCAGCAGTATGGGCAGGTAGGCGAAGGCGACGGACCAAGGCACAAGGCCAAAAACCCTCAACCCCAGAGCCGTCGAATAAGTGAATCCCCCGTAGGGGAGGCCCGTCGATACGGCGAAGGCCTCTACAGTTACGGAAAGGAGGCTGAGGAGGACGATGATAAGGGTTGCTTTCCTTGGGCCCATCCAAACGCAGAGAGCGAAATAAGACGGGGACGCCAAAACTAAAAGAAATGTGTTCGAAATAAAGGAAAAACTGCCAGTTTGGGAGATGTTGGCCGGAAAATAGCTGAAGATGAAAAAGGCCACGCTCAAGACAAAGAACCATTTTATCATAGCCCACACCGGTAAACTTCATGTTCGCAGGCTTTCAACCGGGTCAGTCTCGCCACCCCCCTCTAAATAGGCTTTAACCTCTTACTCACCCACACGCATTTGAGAGCCTAGAGGCCGCAACATATAGCATGTTTTAGTTTTTACTAAACATATTTAAACTTGGGGTGGACCAAACAAATAGATGTCGGTCGTGGTCGTCGGCGCAGGCTTTGGCGGCCTATCTGCAGCGGCTCTCCTCGCCAGGGAAGGGTTCGAGGTAACTGTGCTGGAGAAGAACGAGCAGCCGGGAGGCAGGGCGAGGGTGTACAGGGAGAAGGGGTACGCCTTCGACATGGGCCCCTCCTGGTACCTGATGCCAGACGTCTTCGAGAGGTTCTTCTCCAGGTTCGGAAGGAAGCCGGAGGACTACTACAGGCTGATCAGGTTAGACCCCTCATACAGGATCTTCTTCGGCGACGGAGAGGTCACGGACGTATCGGCATCCCTCGAAGACAACTTCGAACTCTTCGACTCCTTCGAGGAGGAGGGCGGGAATAAGCTCAGGGCATACCTCCAGAGGGCCAAGGAAAGCTACGACGTCGCAATGAGAGATCTCCTCTACAGGAACTACGACTCGATCTCGGACCTCATCAGCGGTAGGCTCATGCTCCAAGGGTTCAAGGTCCCCCTCTTCAGCAACATCGACAGGTTCGTCAGCGGCGTCTTCGAGAGCGACAAGGCCAGGAAGGTCCTAGAGTACTCCATAGGGTTCCTCGGGGGCAGCCCGAAGAACACCCCCGCCCTCTACTACATAATGTCCCATGTCGACTTCAATCTCGGAGTATGGTACCCATACGAGGGCATTGGGAAGGTTGTAGAATCGGTAGCCCGCCTGGCCGAGGAGCACGGGGCCCAGTTCGAGTATGACACGCCCGTGACGAAGATAAACGTCGAGCGGGGAAAAGCGAAGGGCGTCTTGACCCTGAAGGGTTCCTATGATGCGGACATCGTCGTCGTGAACGCCGACTATGCCCACTCGGAGCTCGAACTCCTAGACAGGGAGTACAGGACCTACGACGAGGGTTACTGGGAGAGCCGGACCATCGCCCCATCCGCCCTGGTGCTATACATCGGCATCGACGAGAAGCTCGAAGCCCTGGAGCACCACAATCTGTTCCTCGCCGAGGACTGGGCCAAGGGCTTCGAAGAGATTTTCGACCCTAAGAAGGCCAGGTGGCCCGAGAGGCCGTCCTACTACATCAACGTCGCGTCCAGGACCGATGATGCTGTGGCCCCCGAGAACTGTGAGACCCTGTTCGTATTGGTGCCCCTCGCGCCCGGCTTGGAGGACCCTGAAGAGCAGAGAGAACGCTATTATGAAAAGCTGGTGGCGCACATGGAGGACCTCCTAGGCGAGGACATCCGGGACCACGTGGTCGTGAAGAGGATCTTCAGCCACAGGGACTTCAGGGAAGACTACAACGCGTACAAGGGCACAGCCCTTGGGCTGGTGCATACCATCCGCCAGACGGCCCTCTTCAGGCCCTCCCACAGGAGCAGGAAGGTTGAGGGCCTATACTACACGGGGCACTACACGCATCCAGGCGTGGGCGTGCCCATGACGCTGATCTCCTCCGAGATCCTAAGCGACGCGATAGTCAAGAAGCGGAGGAGATGATCGGAGCCCGTACCTAGAAATTTCGGGAGGTCAGGAAGTCTGGAAAGAACCCACTACTCTATCTTCAAGAAGGGGAGCAAAACCTACTTCTACTCAAGCATATTCTTCCCGAGACAGGTCAAGGAAGACGTCTTCATCCTTTACAGCTTCGTGAGGAAGGCAGACGACTACGTTGACTCCGTCCCCCAGCAGGCGGAGGCCTTCTACGACTTCAAGGACAGGTATCGCACGGCTATGAAGGGGGGAGAAACGGGGGACATCGTAGTCGACTCCTTCGTCAACTTGATAGAGAGGAGGGGGTTCGAGGAGGGCTGGGTGGACTCGTTCCTGGCCTCCATGGAGGCTGACCTTTACGTTTCGAGCTACGACACCCTCGAGGACCTCAAGGCCTACCTGTACGGCTCCGCAGAGGTGGTGGGCCTGATGATGGCGAAGATAATGGGGCTGCCCCGCGCCGCCTACGGCTGCGCCCGGCACCTGGGTAGGGCCATGCAGTACGTGAACTTCATAAGGGACATCGAGGAGGACCTCTCCCTCAACAGGACCTACTTCCCGCAGGAGGACCTGGCGGAGCATGGCTTGGAGGGTTTAGACTACAGGCTCGTCTCAAGCCGACCTGTCGGGTTCAGGAACTTCATAGACCAGCAGATCTTCCGATACCGCGATTGGCAGGAGATTGCGGAGAGGGGGTTCGTATACATCCCCAGGAGGTACCTGATCCCCATAAAGACGGCTTCAGAGATGTACAAGTGGACCGCCAGGGTGATCCGGCAAGACCCTTTCATAGTCTACGAGAGGAAGGTGAAGCCCTCCGTCATTAAGATCGTGTCTCAGATCGGGTACAACACCCTTTTCACCTATAGAATCTGATGGATTTGAGAGCCGTGAGGTGGTTCAGGAAGTACGTCTCTTTAGCCTTCAAGGTGTCCCGTTTCCGGTTCTGGTTCTACCTGGCGGGGCCCTACACCGTGGGGTACGTCTGGGGCGCGGGAAGGCTGCTGGACCTGCTGAGCGCAGAGTTCCTAGGATACCTCGTCTACTTCCTCCTGCCCGCCAACGTCTTCCTATACGGAGTGAACGACTACTGGGACGAGGAGACGGACAGGCTCAACCCCAAGAAGGCGAGGAAGGAGCACCTGGTAGACGCCGAGGAGCGTAGGGCCCTGGTCTCTCTGCTGGCGGTATCGATGGGCCTGAGCGCCTTGTTTCTGCTCCTTCAGAAGGACCTTGCGGAGAGGCTGATATTCTCTTCGTTCCTTTTCCTAGGATATTTCTACAGCGCAAGGCCCCTCAGGTTCAAGGCCCTCCCCTTCATGGACTTCTCTTCGAACTTCCTTTACGCGGTCCCAGGCGTCTTCGGATACTACCAGGTCACGGGCTCCTTGCCGCCCTGGATGGTCATCCTCGCGGCCTTCCTCCACACCTCCGCGATGCATCTTTTTGCTGCAATCCCCGACATCGAGTACGATGAGAGGGCGGGCCTCACCACGACCGCCGTCCTCCTCGGGGAGAAGGCCTCAATGCTCCTCTGCCTAGTTCTCTGGTCTTCTTTCTCCTTGACGGTCCTCTACGTCGGAGGCTACGCGCTCCCGAGCTTCCTCCCCCTCATATACCCTATCCTAGCGTCTTTGATCCTGCTGCAGGGGAGAGAAGCCGGAAGCTTCTACTGGTTCTTCCCCTACATCAACGTGGGTTTGGGGGGCCTACTTTACCTCTTGGGCGCGATACGGATCCCGTTCGCATGATGGAGGCCCAACCCTCGGGTGGTCATCTCTTCGCGGACCTGACAGTGTTATATAGCGATTCGACGGCTTTAAGTTGAAAGGTGCTGGATGATGTCATCCGAGGAGTTCATAAAGCTGAACGCCGGCGACCCCGACGTGGAGGCACCCAAGTGGGTCGTAGAGGCGGCACTGGAAGCCATAAGGAAAGGCGGCGTGTGGACCCACTACGGGGGAGCAGACATACCTCGGCAATTCCAGAAAGCCGTCGTGGACTACTACAGCGGCTTCGGCCCAGTCTACGAGCCTGAGGAGGTGGTCCCAACGGCGGGGAGTAGCGCTGCCCTCTACATCGCCCTCGCTACCGTCCTAGACCCCGGCGACGAGATACTGCTCTTCGAGCCCTCATACAGGGGTCACTACAACATCCTTCGGGAGATGGGCGTGAAGATGTCTGTGGCCCCCATGGCGAGGGATGACGACTACCACCCCGACCTCGAAGCCCTCCCCGATTACGTGGGGCCTGAGACGAAGGCCGTCCTCATATGTAACCCCAACAACCCGACTGGCACGGTCTTCACAGAGGGGGAGTTGAGGGTCATAGGCGATCTGGCCACAGACCACGAAATGACCATCCTCTCCGACGAGATATACCTCCACTTCGTCTACGACGACAACGAGTTCGTCTCCACGGCCAGTCTAGAGGGCCTGAAGGACCACACAATCAACATAATGAGCTTCTCAAAGACCTTCTCAATGACGGGCTGGCGCCTAGGATACCTTATCGTCCCAGAGGGCTACTTTCCCAAGGCTAGGAAGATCGCCGGCATGGTCGCGCCCCGCCCCGCCACATTCGTCTATGCCGCGGGCGTCGCCGCCCTCAAGGGACCCACATCCTACGTTGAGGAGAGGAGGAGGGCATACGACGAGAGGAGGAGGTACTTCTGCATGGCCGTCGACGAGATAGAAGGGCTCAGCTGCCACCTATTCGAGGGCTCCTTCTACGCCTGGTTCGACGCGAGGAGCCACGGCCTCGGCTCCCAGGAGTTCTGCGACCGCTTGGAGAAACGGGAGAACGTCGCCCTCAGTCCCGGCCACACCTTCGGCCTGAACCAGGACGGGTTTGTCAGGGTGCCACTCGTCCAGCCCGTGCCCGTGCTGGAGAGGGTGGTGGAGCGCCTAGACAGGTTCGTTGAGTCACTCTAGCCTCCTCCCACAATTTTATAGACTCAGCGCCCCAGTTTGTTCTGATCGGTATGCTGCTGCTCTCAGACCGCGACATCGAAAGGCTCCTATCGATGCGTGAAGCCATCGACGCAGTGGAGAGAGCCTTCGGCGAGTTCGCCAAGGGCGCCGTTAAGATGCCGCCCCGCTCGACCATCATGCTCGAAAGGTATGACGGCAGCGTCTCCCTGATGCCCTCCTACTTAGAGGAGACGGGCGCCCTCGCCACTAAGATCATCTCCATCTATCCCCAGAATCCGAAGAGGGGGCTCCCGACCACCGTAGCCTGGGTCATCGTCAACGATCCTGAAACGGGGATGATGGAAGCCCTCCTTGACGGGACCTACCTGACAGCGATACGCACAGGAGCGGTGACTGGCGTCGCAGCCAGGTACCTGGCCCCCAAGGACAGCAGAGTTGCAGCGGTGATAGGGTGCGGCGTGCAGGGGAAGACCCAGGCATGGGCCGTCGCAGAGACCAGAGACCTAGACTTGATCAGGGTATTCGATCTCTCGGAGGAGAGCATGAAGAGGTTCGTAGAAGACATAGAGCCCAAGCTGGGCGTCGAGGTAGTAGCGGCCGAGACCGGTGCTGACGCCGTGAGGGATGCGGACATCGTCGTCACGGCCACGACCTCGTCCAAGCCTGTCATCAGGAGGGACTGGCTGGGCGACGCGGTCCACGTCAGCGCCATAGGAGCCTTCTACCCCGACTACAGGGAGCTGGACACCGCCACGGTGAGGGAGGCGAAGCTGGTGGTAGACAGCAGGGAGGCTGTCATGGAGGAGGCGGGGGACATCCTCATCCCAATCACTGAGGGTGCCATAACCGAGGACCACATCTACGCCGAGCTGGGAGAGCTTGTCCTAGGCAGGAAGGAGGGGAGGACACCCGAGGACGGGTTGACCGTGTTCAAGAGTGTCGGGATAGCCATCCAGGACTCATCGGTCGCCAGTCTAGTCCTCAAGAAATGGCGTGAGGGGTGATCGAAATTCCACATCGCAGCGACCAACGTCGGTAGAGCTTCAGTCCAAGATAGACCACGTACAGAACCATCACAGTTAGTATGACCGTCTAGTTCTGGTAGAGATAAACTTCTAGGAGCTGGGCAACGCCGAAAAGTATGAGCACTAGTCCCATGATGAGCTAGAGATTCCTGACGAACCTGAACGCTCCGAAGCACACACTAAGGGGCTCAACCATAGAAGTGGAGATAATTCACCGACCGCGAATTACTCTGAATAAGTTCGATTTGATTGAACCCCATCGTTTTATTATACCTGTCGACGTTTAGTAGAACAATCTATCCAGACATCGGGAGTTAGGTCTATGAGTGAAAGGGGGTTCAGGGTCGAGGTCAACGAGGATAGGTGCAAGGGTTGCCTCATCTGCGTCTACGTCTGCGGAAAGATGGGGGGTAAGGTTCTTGGAGAGTCGGAAAAGAGGACCGTCCTCGGAAACGCCCTTCCAGAGGCAGATGGGGAGTGCACCGTGTGCAGGTGGTGTGAGAGGTACTGCCCAGACTTCGCAATAACCGTCGAGGAGGTCCAACCATGCTGAAGTCGGGGGAGCACTTCGTCCTTGGGAACTTGGCCTGCGCCGAGGGGGCCCTCAGGGCTGGATGCAGGTTCTTTGCAGGGTACCCCATCACCCCGGCAAACGAGATAAGCCACCACATGGCGGCCGAGCTGCCCAGGGTCGGGGGATATTTCCTACAAATGGAGGACGAGTTGGCCTCCATAGCAGCCGTGATTGGGGCGTCTTGGGCTGGGGCTAAGGCGATGACAGCGACATCCGGCCCAGGCTATAGCCTGATGCAGGAGAACATTGGTTACGCCCACATGACTGAGACCCCGTGCGTCGTCGTGAACGTCCAGAGGAGCGGCCCCTCCACGGGGCAGGCGACTGAGCCGGGGCAGCAGGACATCTACCAAGCCAAGTACGGGAGCCACGGGGACTACGAGGTCATCGCCCTGTCTCCTTGGTCGGTGCAAGAGATGTTCGACCTTACGGTCAGGGCCTTCAACCTCGCCGAGAGGTACAGGACGCCGGTGATGCTCATGTCCGACGGCATGATAGGCCACATGAAGGAGAGCTTAGTAGTCCCAGAGGATGTAAAGACATACGACCGCCGCAAGCCCAGTGGACCCACCTCGACCCCCTTCAGCACAGATGACCAGAGCGGAGTCCCAGAGATGCCCATCTTCGGGGAGGGACACAGGCTCTTGGTGACGGGCTCGACGCACAGGCCGGATGGTTTCAGGGACTACGCTCCCAGGTATCACCAGATGCTCGTAAACAGGATAAGAGAGAAGGTTCTGAGGGCGGAGCCCGAGATCAGGGACCTGGAGAGGGTCGGGCTCGAAGACGCGAAGGTGGCGGTTATCTCCTTCGGAGCCTCGGCACGCCCCTGCTACGGAGCCGTGGAGAAGGCCAGGGAGGAGGGCTTGAGCGTGGGACTGCTCAGGCTGAGGACAATATGGCCCTTCCCCGAGGAGGAGGTCTCGAAGCTCGCCGATAAGGCGGAGGCGCTGTTCGTAGTGGAGATGAACGCAGGGAAGATGGTCCGGGAGGTGGAGAGGGTGGCCTGCGGGAGGGCGAGGGTCGTCTCTATCGCCAAGGTGGGAGGGGTTCTGCCCACTATGGGTGAGGTGTACGCCGCTATCAGGAGGGAAGCATGACGAAGCCCGCAAGCTACTACAGGGACAAATACATCCGCACAAAGTCGACAGCCTTCTGCCCGGGCTGCGGGGACGGCATCATCCTCAACTGCTTCGTCAGGGCCATAGACGATCTGGGGGTGCCGCAGGATGAGGTTCTATGCGTCTCGGGCATAGGCTGCTCCGCCTGGATACCCAGCCCCAACTTCAAAGGGGATACCCTCCACACGACCCACGGGAGGGCCCTGGCCTTCGCGACGGGCGCCAAGGCCTACAACGGCGATCTGGTAGCGGTCGTTTTCACCGGCGACGGGGACGGCGCGGGTATAGGAGGAAACCACCTGATCCATGCAGCGAGGAGGAACATAGACATCACCACGATCCTGGTGAACAACATGAGCTACGCGATGACGGGGGGCCAGATAGCTCCTACGACTCCCCACGGAGAGACTACAGTGACATCCCCCTACGGGAACCCTGAGAGCCCCTTCGATATTACCAAACTGGTGACTGCTGCGGGGGCCTCCTACGTGGCTAGGTGGACAACATACCATGTGGTTGATCTCACCCGTAGCATAAAGGATGCCATCCAGCACAGGGGTTTCAGCTTCATAGAGGTCCTCAGCCAGTGCCCAACCCAGCAGAGGCACATCTTCAATCTCAGGGGGCCCCTCCAAGAACTCCCTGCGAGGATTCTTGAGATGTTCTCGGAGAGCACCTATGTCAGGGACAGGCCCGAGCGTGGCAGCTACTTCTATGTCGTCCCCAAGAATACGCCCGAGGAGGCAATGAGATCGGTTGAGGACGCCATGACCGGACTGGAAGCCAGAGCAAAGTTGGTCGATCACATGGCGCTCGGCAGAGCCATAAGGATAGACACAAGAGACGTGGAGTCGGTTAAGAGCCGCCTCTCGGGGCTGGATTCCGTGGCCAGGCTTGCAGACTCACGGGAGGGGAAGCTGGAACTCGGCGTCTTCGTGAGGGAGGAGCGACCCGAGTTCACGGAGTCCCTGAGGGCCATTATAAAGAGGGCCAGGGGTGGGTAGGATGCGAAGGGAGATACTCATCTCGGGGACCGGAGGGCAGGGCATCGTCGCGGCCGGCGAGTTCCTCTCGGAGGCCCTCGTCAGGAACGGATACGAGGTCATCTTCACCAGGAGCTACGGCTCCGAGGCCCGGGGGGGAAGCTGCCGCTCAGAGGTCCTGGTCTCTGACAAGAAGATCTATGACATGCAGCTGACGGAGCCCGACGCCCTTATCATCCTCTCCCTGCCTGCGTACAGGAGTTACATAGGCAGGGCGAAGGTGGGTGCCCTCGTCCTGGTCGATGCGAGCGTCCTCAGTAAGGTTGGGAAGGAGGTCAGGGAGGATGTCGAGACGCTCCCGGTTCCAGCCGGCGACATCGCGGCCCGTCTGGGAAATCCGATAGTGGCCAACATGGTGCTCCTTGGGGCCCTCGCGAAGCGCTCCCCGGTGCTGAGCCTTGAGAGGTTGAAGGAGGCCGTGAACGAGATGATGAGGCCCTCCCTCAGGGACGTCAACCTCGGGGCCCTCGAAGCCGGCTACAACTCCGTTTAAACATAGGGGGTTCCAGCACGGGCCGGGAATACCCAAAAGCTCCGATACCCGGAGTGGCAGCCGTGGTCTTCCACGAGGGGAAAGTCCTCCTCACGAGGAGGGGAAACGAGCCCTCCAGGGGGATGTGGGGGATTCCCGGTGGCGTGGTGGAGGTCGGGGAGACGGTGGAAGAGGCGGTTGTCCGGGAGGTCCTCGAAGAGACGGGGGTTAGGGTCCGCCCCGTTAAGCTCATCGCCACCTACGACTCCATCGTCAAGGACGATGGGGGCAGACTCCGCTATCACTACGTACTGATCGAGTACCTCTGCGAGTACCTAGAAGGTGAACCCAAGGCGGCTTCCGACGCCCTCGACGGCCGCTGGTTCCCCCTCGACGAGCTGGGCGGGATCGACATGAGGGACGGAACCAGGAGATTTCTCGAGAAAGTGGCAAGACGGGAAGGACTGCTCTAGCCCTCGACAGGATTTTATCTCTTTCCTATGGAGTAGTGGTGGGGAGGTAGCCGATGTACAGGGTAAGCGTGGACGTGGGAGGCACCTTCACCGACCTGGTGGCCCTCGACGAGGAGACCTGGGAACTCCGGAACATAAAGGTGCCTTCGGTGCCCAAGAACCCAGAGAGGGGGGTGGTGGAAGCCTTCAGCCAGTTTCTGGGAGAGGCGAGGGCGGTGTCCGTTAGGATGGTCGGCCACGCAACGACCATCGCCACTAACGCCCTTTTCGGCCAGATGGATCTGGAGCTGCCCAAGACGGCCCTGATAACCACCCGGGGCTTCAGGGACATTATAGAGATAGGGCGTCAGAGGCGGGCAGAGGTCTACAACCTCTTCTTTCAGAGGCCCCCGATGCTTGTGGAGCGGAGGCACAGGTACGAGGTGGACGAGCGGATAGATGCCAACGGAGAAATCCTAGTGCCTCTGGATGATTCTCAGGTCGATGAAATCCTATCAGAGATCGAGGCTGAGGGCGTAGAATCGCTGGCAGTGGGGTTCCTCAACTCCTATGCCAATCCCTACCACGAGGAGGAGATACTGAGCCTCGCCAGGCAGCGTCTCCCTGGACTCTACCTCACGGGTTCGAGCTTGGTCTCGAACGAGTACAGGGAGTATGAGAGGTTCAGCACCGCCGTAGTGAACGCGACCCTAATGCCCATCATCCGCACGTACATATCCCAGCTGGCCCAGGACCTTAAGGGGATCGGCATCAGGGCACACCTCTATGTCATGCAGTCGAACGGGGGAATGGCAACGGTAGATATCATTGCTGAGAGACCCTCCACTCTGGTCGAATCCGGCCCCGCCTCAGGGGTCATCGCCGCGTCTTGGCTCGGGGAGCTCACTGGAGAGAGGGACATAATTAGCTTCGACATGGGGGGGACCACCGCCAAGGCTGGGACCGTAAGGGGGCGCGTCCCGGAGGTGGTTCCCGAGTACGAGGTGGCAGGAAAGATCCACATGGGAAGGCTGGTAAAGGGTAGCGGCTACCCCGTTAGGTTCCCCTTCATAGACCTCGCGGAGTGCAGCGCCGGAGGCGGAACAATAGCCTGGGCAGACGAGGGAGGGGTCATGAGGGTCGGGCCCACGAGCGCCGGAGCCCACCCGGGGCCCGCCTGCTACGGCCAAGGAGGTGAGGAGCCGACCATAACGGACGCGAACCTCCTGCTAGGAAGGCTGAACCCGAGGAGCCTCCTCGGCGGAGAGATGAGCATACATCCGGAGGAGGCCTGGGCCTCGTTAAGGAGGCTCGGCGATAAGCTGGGGATGGGGGTAGAGGAAGCTGCCGTCGGCGTCGTAAGGCTCGCCAACTCGATGATGTCCAAGATCCTCCGCATAGTCTCTGTAGAGAGGGGCTACGACCCCCGCAACTTCACCCTTGTGGCCTTCGGCGGGGCGGGCCCTATGCACGTCTGCGCCCTGGCCGAAGAACTTGAGATAGGCAAAGTGATCGTCCCACCCAACCCGGGTATGTTCTCTGCCCTAGGCCTCCTGACCGCAGACCTGTTCCAAGACTACTCCCAGGCTATGGTGAAGAGATCCGTGGACGTCGATCCCGCAGAGGTGGAGTCGATCTTCGGGCGCATGGAGGCCGAAGGGAGGGACACGCTCGCCGAGGAGGGCATCCCGCCAGAGAAGATGTGCTTCGAGAGGAGGCTCGACCTCCGGTACCTGGGGCAGGCCTACGAGCTGACGGTTGACGCCTCCGATCCCTTCGACGGAGAAGCGATGAAGAGGGCGATCAAGGAGTTCAACAGGAGGCATAGGGAGGTCTACGGATACGCTGCGGAGGAAGAGCCCGTCGAATCGGTGAACGTAAGGCTGAGGGCCGTGGGGCTGCTCTCCAAGCCTAGATTCAAGAAGATGAAGCCTACGGGGGTGAAGCCCGAGCCACGAGAGCATCGGGAGGTCTACTTCGAGGGGGCCGACTCGCGGATCGAGACCCCCGTGTACGAAAGACGGAGCATAAGGGGAGACGGGGCGTTCGAGGGCCCAGCCGTCATAGAGCAGTATGACGCAACGACGGTGATCTATCCCGGCTGGGAGGCGGGTGCGGACAACTATGGGAATCTGATCATGAGGAGTATGAAGGGATGAGCCTGGACTCGACGACCGTTGAGGTCATCAAGGGGGCCCTCATCTACGCCGCCGAGGAGATGGGAATCGCCCTCAGGAAGTCGGCCTACTCCCCCAACATAAAGGAGAGGATGGACCACAGCTGCGCCATTTTCGACGACAGGCGCCGCCTAATAGCCCAGGCGGAGCACATCCCCGTCCACCTAGGGTCAATGGCCCTAGCAGTACGGGAGGGCCTCGACCACTACAAGGGCCCTCTGGAGCCAGGCGACATGATCCTCCTCAATGACCCCTACCTGAGCGGCACCCACCTCCCCGACCTCACTCTCATAGCCCCCATATTCCAAGACGGGGACCTGATTGGATACGCCGCCAACAAGGCCCACCACACAGATGTCGGCGGGAAGACGCCTGGCAGCCTCGCGGGCGACGCCACGGAACTCTACCAAGAGGGCCTCATTATCCCGCCGGTGAAGTTCGTGAGGGGAGGGCACACAGACCCGGAGATATCCGCACTCATCAGGAGTAACGTGAGGACACCGGACACCCAGATGGGGGACCTGAGGGCCCAGGTCGCAGCCAACAACACGGGCACTAGGCGGCTTCTGGAGCTGGTTGAGGAGTACGGTGTCGGGACCGTCCACGGGGCGATGGAGTCTGTCATGGACTACTCGGAGCGTAGGATGAGGGCGGCCATCGATGCAATGCCCGACGGCGTATACTCCGCCCGGGACTGGATGGAGGAGATAGGCACGGGCGGAGGATCGGCCGAGATCTCAGTGGCCGTGACCATACGTGGTAGCGACATCACGTTCGACTACGCCGGCACCTCTCCTCAGGTGGACGGGCCAGTGAACGCCCCCCTGGGAGTAACCATCGCGGGCATCTATTACACCCTCATCTCCATCGTCGACCCCACCATCCCCGTCAACGACGGATGCTTCCGCCCAGTCACATTGAAGATTCCAAAGGGCTGCATGATGAACCCGGTCCGACCGGCCCCCGTCGCAGGGGGGAACGTGGAGACCAGCCAGAGGAACGTAGATGTCCTCATGCTCGCCTTCTCCCAGATAGTCCCAGATAAGGTTCCCGCCGCAGGCCTCGGCACCATGAACAACGTAACCATAGGCGGGCTGAAGGAAGACGGAACCCCATGGACCTTCTACGAGACGATAGGGGGTGGGAGCGGAGGACGCCCCGGATGCGACGGCGTCGACGGGGTCCACGTCAACATGACCAACACCATGAACACCCCCATAGAGGCCCTTGAGGCCTACCTCCCGCTGAGGTTCGAGACCTACGAGCTTAGGCCCGACAGCGGAGGAGCCGGAGAACATAGGGGAGGCTGCGGCATAACCCGAAGCTGGACGCTCACCTCCGAGAGGGCGACATTGTCCATCATGGCGGAGAGGACGAAGATACCGCCATGGGGCCTGCAGGGCGGGAAGCCTGGGGCGCTCGGAGAATATCTGCTGAAAAGGAACGGCGAGGCTTTGAAGCTTCCTTCGAAGTGCACCGTCCCCTTGACGAAGAGAGACGCCCTAGTGATCAAGACGCCGGGGGGTGGCGGGTACGGCGACCCCCTCAAACGAAGGCCAAAGCTTGTGCTGAAAGATGTCTTGAACGGCTTGGTATCTGTTGAAGCGGCGAGGGCAGAATATGGAGTCTTCATCGACCCGGACACCCTAGAGGTCGTTTCTGAGAAAACGAGGAGGCTCAGGAACTGAAGTAGCCCCTTATGGCGAAGATGAGGATGGAGATGGCGAAGCTGAAAGCTGCTGAAAAGTAGAACACCCAGGCTATTGGAGCGACGGAGACTATGAAGCTCATGGCGAACAAGCCCACCGTGCCTCCCAGTGACATAACTGTCCCCCAGACCCCAGTAGCGGCACCTCTCTCTTGGACAGGCAGGGCCTCGAGGGTCACCGCCTGAGAAACGGGGAATACGAGGGCGGCGCTGACCCCGAGCAGAGCCATGAGCCCCATCAGCATCCACCACTCGGTCACCGAGGGTATCAAGGCAAAGGCTGCGACGCTCAGTATGAGGCCTGAAAATATGGGCATGAACCGCCCCACTCTGTCGGAGAAACTCCCCGTAAAAAGGAGGCTTAAGGCTATCAGCAGCGCGTTTGCTGTCAGGGAGAGGCCGATGGTGACCTCGTCGAAACCCACACCAACTGCGAAGAGGGGCACGAATGTCGCCAACATCCAGTGGCAGAAGGAGTGGGCGAAGACGGACACCGACCCAACCATCACTCGCCGGTTGCCCATCAGCCTAATCATATCTGAGGGGAGGCTCCTAAGGAGGTGGACTACCTCGCCGGAGACGTTCACGGGGCAACTGGGGTTTGAGTCGTCCTCGATCTTGAGAAAAAGGATCAAAACGCTTATCGACGTAGTCAAGCCCGCGAGCACGAAGACGGGCCTGTACTCGGGGAAAAGCATAGCGAGGACCCCTCCTACGGAGGGGCCGATGATGGCGCTTATCGACCAGCTCAGGTGGTACCTTCCCAAAGCCTCTCCTACCTTGTGTGGTGGAAAGAGGCCTGATGCATAAGCCTCGGACGGTGGGAAATAGATCGAGACGCCCAGGCCGCTCACCAGCATCGCCACCAGAGGGAGGTGGGCGCTGTAGGAGACCGAGTAGATAAATGGGACCAGCGAAATGAAGGTCATGCCCAGGACCATGAGGTTCTTGCGGCCCAGCCTGTCGCTTAGAGCCCCTATAGGTATCCTGACAAATGTCTGAACCACGTTCTTAATATTGTATACGAGGCCAATGACGGCGGCTGAGATACCCAGCCTAGATAGGAATAAGGGCTGGAAGGACTGAGGTATGGTTTCCCCGAAAGTGGAGATGAAAGTTGCCACGAATATCCAGAAGAAAACCCTCTGAACCTTCCTATCCATTATAGATTCTCCAGACGGTGAACATTGGAGAGACCCCTCCTGATGGATTAAAACGTTGCCCCAGCGAAGAAATATAAGCATCGGAGCCTGAGAAACCTAAGATGTGCCTTGCGATACCCGGCCTCGTCGAGTCAGTCGAGGGCAGGACTGCAGTCGTAGACTTCGGAGGCATCAAGCGGGAGGCGATCCTAGACCTTATAGAGGATGGCGCAGTAAAGCCCGGGACCTACGTGATAGTCCACACCGGCTTCGTCATCCAGATTCTCGACAAAAAGGAGGCGGAGGAAACCCTGAAACTCTGGAGTGAGATCCTTCGGCACACTAACTTAGACCAACAAAAATAGCCAGTTTGTATAAATTTTCATAAAGCCTAAATCCGTCACATCGCCCTTACAACTCGAAGCTTATGGCGGACTACTGGAAAGATTTCCCGTCGGGCCCCGACCCTCCCCATGAGGTCTATGTTGTCACCGAGATCACGCGGGGCAGCCGCAACAAGTACGAGTACGACGTAAGGGACAGCGTATTCAAGCTGAATAGGGTTCTCTACACCTACTTCCCCTGCGATTACGGATTCATCCCTCAAACCCTAGACGACGACGGGGACCCACTCGACGCCGTTCTGCTCATAAATGAGCCCACCTTTACGGGTTGCTTCACCGTCGCTAGGCCCGTCGCAAACATAAAGATGATAGACGATGGGGAGCTCGACGACAAAATAGTCACCGTCTCCACGACAGACCCCTTTTACAAGCAACTGAAGTCTCTTAGCGAAATTCCAACTGCGATGAAAAGCGAGCTCACCTACTTCTTCGAGAACTATAAGAGGGCTGAGGGAAAAGAGACGGAGGTGATGGGTTGGGACGACGCCGGTGAGGCAATGAAGATCATAGAGTGGTCCATGGACTACTACAGGCAGAACGTGAAATAACTGAGCACCGCCTCAAGCCTATCACTATTTTACAGTCCACAGACCAGAACCATTTATCGACTTCATTGTTTTAAGGGAAGCTTATCGTGGAGTGAGAAGAGCACGTCCTCGTTGCAGAGAAAACTGCATACGCTCGGAGAGCCCCTAACGGGCATCCCAAATCTTTTCAATGCCTCGGCGCGGAGATAAACCTCAAAGGTGCGTCAGATGAGCCCCGTCTCCCAGCCGAAGCTGCAGCCACCCACCAAAGGGCCGAGAACCATCGAGATGGAGGTCGCCGCCAGTGGAGGGGTGGTGGTCACGGATCATCCCCTGGCAAGCGCGGCCGGCATGGAGATGTTCGCTAGGGGCGGGAACGCCTTCGATGCGGCTGTTGCCTCCCTTTTCACCCTGTCGGTGGTTGAGCCCATGATGGTTGGAGTCTTCGGGGCAGGCTTCTCCGTGATAAGGAATGGGAACGATGGGACGATCGAGGCGATAGACAACTCCGCCATAGCGCCCAAGGCCTCCAGCGACGATATGTACATTCCCTCTGAAAAGGTTCAGTCGAGCCAAGGCATGCTCAAGCCCTCGGATCGAAGGAACGAGATCGGCTATCTTAGCGTTGCAACGCCCGGAGCACTTAAAGCGTGGGAGTACATGGCCAAGAAGTACGGCGAATTGAATTTCTCGGAGATGATAGAACCCGCATTGAGACATGCCCGTCACGGATTCAAGGTCTCACACCTCTTCGTCCAAATGGTCGAGGAGAAGAGGGAGGATCTGCTAAGGCACCCAGAGACTGCGAGAATATTTCTACCAGGGGGAAGGGTTCCAAGGGTAGGCGACCAAATAGTCCAAACAGACTTCGCTTCTTCTTTGGAGAAGATAGCAGCCCAAGGGTCGGATGCCCTTTACAAAGGTGTACTTGGAGAGGCAATCATAGAAGATGTGCAGGCGAATGGCGGCATCCTCACGGGGGAGGACCTAAAGGAATACAAGCTGATGGTGCGTAGGCCCCTGAGGGGGACCTACAGGGGGGAGCATGAGGTCTACACGACGGCTCCCCCCAGCAGCGGGGGGGCTCACCTGATCCAGATGCTAAACATCCTGGAGAACTTCGACCTGGCCTCAACGGGCTTCGGCTCCGCCGACCACCTCCACCTCCTGGCCGAGACCATGAAGATGGCCTACGCGGACCGGCAGCAGTATATGGGGGACCCAGAGAGGGTGATGGTCCCAGTGGCCGGCATAACCTCCAAGCCCTACGCAGAGAAGTGCGCAGGGAAGATCAGCATGGGCTCGGCCATGAGCTACGGCCCGGGGGACGCCGTTCTCTATGAGGTGGGGGGTGGGAATACAACGCACGTATCCGCCTTTGATTCCGATGGAAACATGGTTACCTCGACACAGAGCGTCTCCTCCCCCTTCGGTTCTGGGGTGACCGTCCAGGGGACAGGGATACTGCTCAACGGCTTCATGGGCGCCTTCGACCCCCTACCGGGAAAGGCAAACTCTGTGTCCAGCGGTAAGAGAGTCCTGAGTTCCCTGACGCCGGCTATCTTCCTTAGGGGTGGAGAGCCCTTCATGTGCATAGGCACACCGTTCGGGGAGGAAGCCCTCGCGACCATATGTCAGACTGTGGTCAACATAGTCGACTTCGGGATGACCCTCCAGCAGGCTGTCGAGGCGCCCAGGGTATGGACCACGGGCATCCAAGGCACAGGAGGCAAGATACTTAAAGTTGAACCGGGCTTTGAAGACGGCGTCCTGGAAGAGTTAGGGCGTAGGGGTCACGAGCTGTCCCAAGTGCCGATGGTTGCCGGTGGGATGAATGGCGTCCTATTCAACCCGAGGACGGGGCTCATGTACGGAGCAGCATGCTGGAGGTCTGAGGCTGCGCCTATGGGTTATTCAAACTGGCGGCGCGATCTCGGGGTATCTCCATCATCCCATGTCTTCTAGGGGATTCGAATTTTAATTTTTATTGATAGACTTTACCAGTATCGACAGGATGGGGGACGTTGTATTAATTACCTCATTGCATGATGAGCATGGTCATAAGAAGGATTGTCCACAGGAATGATAAGAACGGGCCCACATTTTATACGCTTATGGTATAATTCTTGGTAAATTGATCTAGGTTTGGTATTTACGTTGAATGCCACGATAAACATTATATAAAATCGTAGTAATAGTGATTAGATTCCCCATCAAATAAGAGGACCGAATCATGTTTAACGCCAGGCCAGGTATAACATGGTGAAACTGCTGTTGACTGGGTTCTCAGGCGATTCAGGGTGCCAGGTCGACGCCCTCGGGCTCCACGAGAAACTCCTTGAGATAATCTCGGCGAACGAGCTCGTATATGCTCCAACCCTTGTCGATGCCAAGGAGATCCCAGACGAGGTAGATGTGTCCATCATCGAGGGTTGCATAAGGACGGAGCACAAGGCCTTCATCCTCTCAGGGAGGGGCGTAGTCATCGGTGAGGACGGGTACGAGGAGATCACCTGGAGACGTCGTCTTCGTCGCCCAGGACGAGGAGCACCAGTTCAGGAACAACGGGGAGGAGGAACTCAAGTTACTCTGCCTTATATCCCATCATGAAAAATGACGGCTTACCGACGAGGATAGAAGGTCCGTCAAATCTTCTTGGTTTTTTAAGCAACCCAGCTAGGTTACCTCAGTATTCATGTGGGATTTGGAAAACAGTGTTACTCGAACCTCACGGGGTCTATGGGCTTGAGCACCGGGCTCACGGTGCCACTGATTATAGCCTCAGCGAGGAGCCAGTACACGATGACCTCGACACAATGTCCCGCATGCTAAATAGCAAACACGAAAGGTACAACCCAAGTTAGGAATTTCCCTCCGACCGGACCCATCCTTTGGCAATCTCAATGTTCCCCTCTACAACAGTATCTGAGGAGGCATACAAAATTGTCGGAGTGGACCCTCGAGAAAGCGCTGAACCTGGCCGTCTCAATGGAGGAGGATTCGATCAAGCTCTACTCGTCCGCCCGGAACAATGTCGTCAACCCGGGGTCGAGGATCTTAAAGGAGCTCGTTGAAGAGGAGAAGTGGCACAAGTCCAATCTTCTCCAAACGAAGGAGGACCCAGGGAAGATCCAGGAGATTGGCACCCTCGCCACCGTTGTCCAGGACCTGAGGATCGTCGACTACTTGGAGGGGACATCACTAAACCCCGAGGTCGACTACCAAGACATCCTCATCTACGCCATCAAGAGGGAGAAGGCGACCCACGACTTCATCGAGATGGCGAAGAGATACAGGGAGAGCCAGATCGGTGAGATGTTCGCGAACCTAGCCCAGGAGGAGCTCATGCACAAGGACAGGCTCGAAGCCGAGTACGACGACGTCGTCCAGAAGTGGATGTGACTCTGAAAACCACTTTTCTAGGATAATTATCAGCAGAAGCCGAAGAGATGCTCTGAGATCCTGTTCATATGGCATACGAAGTCCCAAAAGCTAGAGGCTCTGTCTTCCTCTTCTTTCCGACGCCTTCAGGCGTGGACGAAGAATATACGTAAAAATAGATATTTTTTCTAATATCATGACCACAAACAATATATAAAGCGCCTAAGTCTCTAGTACGATTTCCCTAAATGTCGATACCAGTGGTCTGGATTGGAAAAAACGAGTTGTCTCATACCCGGCGGTTTGGGTTCGACATAGATAGGGATGTCAATTCTTATTTTCTCAAACGCATCAAAGGTAGGATACCATTAACTTTGGGGTGGTAGGGGTTCAAGATGGTTGGACCGGATGTCTTGTCTCAAATTCAACACGGCGTAAGCGAGCTGCACCAGGACCAGTGCAATCAGTGCGGTAAATGCTCTAGCGGCTGCCCGGCTGCAAGGTTCCTGGACTTGCGACCCCGCAAGATAGTCGCTATGGCTCAGCGCGATCTCATCGAAGAACTCATGGGGTCCAACATCATATGGGAGTGCGCCCAGTGCCTACAGTGCACGGAGCGTTGCCCGAGGGAGGTCACTCCCTACAACATCATCATCGCCTGCCAGAACCTGGCGGTGAGCAAGGGGCTCCAGCCCCCGGAGGGGCTGACAAGGATGCTGAGCTCCGTGAAGAGATTGGGGTCCATCCAGCCACCCCAGGAGATAATCGACAGGAAGTTCGAGGCCCACGACCGAGAGTCTCTGGATCTCCCCGACGCCAAGGGGCCGAGGGACATGGCCAAGTTCCTGCAGGTCCTGGAGAAGGTTCTGGGGGAGGAATGAAGGGATGAAGTACGCCCTATACCTCGGATGCACCATCCAGACCGAGCAGTACGGCTTCGAGATGTCGACGAGGGAGACACTCCCAAAGCTCGGAGTCGAGCTTGTGGACGTCGACGGCTTCAGCTGCTGCGGCTACCCCCTCAGGAGCCTGAACAGCTTCAGCTGGATCTACCTGACTGCCCGGAACCTGGCGATCGCGGATGAGATCGGGATAGATCTGCTGCCCCTGTGCAACGGTTGCCACCTCTCGATGTGCGAGGTGAAGCACGCTCTCGACTCCGACCCGGAGCTCCGGAAGTCCGTCAACGGGTACCTCTCGGTGGAGGGGCTGGAGTACACCGGTGAGAGCGATGTCCGCCACCTCATAGAGGTCTTAAACGACGACATCGGCGTGGAGAAGATCAAGAGCTCGTTGACGAAGAGGCTCGAGGGTCTCAAGCTGGCGTCCCACTACGGGTGTCACGCGATCAGGCCGAGCTCCATCGGGCGGCCCGACGAGGCTGAGGGCCCCCACATCCTCGACGATCTCACGGTCGCTCTGGGGGCGGAGGCCGTAGACTACCCTGAGAAGCTCGATTGCTGCGGGGCGAGCCTCGTAGTCAGCGATCCTGATACTTCCTTCAAGATCTCGGGTATGAAGTTGAAGGCAATACAAAAGAGGGGCTTCGACGGCATGGTCACCGTCTGCCCGTTCTGCCACAAGATGTACGACGCTAAGCAGGGCGCCATCAAGACGGTGCTGCAGGACGAGGAGATCGATCTGCCCGTTTTGTACTACACCCAGCTCCTCGGGCTCGCGATGGGGCTTGACGAGGAGGAGCTGGGGATCAACTTCAACCTCAGCCCCGTGGAGGACGTCCTAGACAAGATCGGAGGGGAGTAAAATGGAGAAAGAAGCTTCCGTCGTCGTGATAGGGGGAGGGATTGCGGGCATTCAGGCTTCGGTGGATCTGGCCGACAGAGGTTACAAGGTTCATCTCGTGGAGAAAACCCCGAGCATCGGGGGGAGCATGGTCATGTTGGATAAGACCTTCCCGACGATGGACTGCTCCATCTGCATTCTCGCCCCGAAGATGATCGACTGCTATCGCCATCCAAACATCAATCTGTTGACCTACAGCGAAGTAAAGGAAGTAGAGGGGTCGGCCGGTGACTTCACGGTCAAAGTCCTGAGAAAAACGAGGTTCGTTGACGAGGAGAAATGCACCGGCTGTGACAATTGTACAGAAGTATGCACGGTGACCCTCCCAAACGAGTTCGAAGGCAGCCTGGGGACGAGGAAAGCCATCTACAGACCCTTTCCACAGGCGATCCCGAACGTCTTTACCATCGATAAAAAAGGGGTTCCTCTTTGCCGCGTGGCCTGCCCAGGAGGCATAAACGTTCAAGGATACGTCGCTCTGATAAAGGATGGTAAGTTCGAGGAGGCTCTCGAACTAATCAGGACGGCCATCCCATTCCCCGCTGTTTGCGGTAAGGTGTGCTTCCATCCTTGTGAGGCCGAATGCGAGCGCGGGAAGGTTGAGGAACCAATAGCGATCAAGGCCTTGAAACGATTCGTCTCTGATTACGAGGTTAAAAAAGGGAAGGAGAAGATTGAGCCGTTCCCCCGGAAGTACGATGATAAAGTAGCCGTTATCGGCGCGGGCCCAGCGGGGCTCACCGCCGCCTTCGAGCTGGTGAAGCTTGGCTATCCAGTCACGGTCTTCGAATCGATGCCCGAGCCAGGTGGGATGCTTAGATATGGCATCCCGCCATATCGCCTCCCGAAAGAGGACCTCGACATCGAGATCCAGAGGATAATAGACAGCGGCGTGGAGATAAAGACCAGCACGCAGCTCGGCAAGGACATCACCGTCGATGGACTCTTCGAAGACGGTTACAAGTCAGCGTTCATCGCGATCGGAGCCCAAGACAGCAGGGGCCTCAACGTCGAGGGTGAGGAACTTGAGGGAGTGGTCCAGGCCATCGACTACCTGAAGAACATCAACATGGGAAAAAGGGGGCTGGTCAAGGGCAAGGTTACGGTGATCGGTGGCGGCGACGTCGCAATGGATGCCGCTAGGAGCGCCATCCGAGACGGATGTGAAGAGGTAAGCATTCTATATCGAAGATCAAGGGGTGAGCTGCCGGCCAACCCTGATGATGTCGAGATAGCCGAGGAGGAAGGCGTAAAATTCCACCTCCTAGTTAATCCGAAGAGGTTCACAGGAGAACACGGTAGAATTACGGGAGTGGAATGCCTGAGGATGGAGCTTGGTGAACCCGATGAAAGTGGGAGGAGACGACCGATCCCGATAGAGGGATCGGAGTTCTTCATGGAGAAGGACACGGTGATCCTAGCCATCGGACAGATCCCAGACACTTCCTCGATACCAGAAGGGATTGAAACCACAAGATGGGATACCATTAGCGCCGACGAGATCGCCCTTGAGACGAGTCACCCTGGCGTCTTCGCGGGAGGGGACATAGTAGATGGTCCGTCGACGGTGATCGAGGCGATAGGCAGCGGAAAGCGGGCCGCCGTATCCATAGACCGATATTTGAGAGGCGAAGACCTTCGAAAGGGGCGGGACGAACCCGTCCAGAAAGCTGAAGAGGTATCCAAGGAGGGTGTCGAACCAAGACCGAGACAGACAATGCCCAAACTTCAAGTCGTTGATAGATTAGGCAATTTCAGGGAAGTCGAACTGGGCTTCACAGAGGAAATGGCGATTAAAGAAGCCGAGAGATGCCTAGCCTGTGGCGGGTGTTCAGAATGCCTCGAATGCGAGAAGGTCTGTGATCCAAAAGCGATCGATCATCAACAGAGAGACGAGCGCATCGACCTGGATGTGGGCGCCATCATAGTGGCAACAGGTCTTACACCGTACGATCCATCGGGAATAAAGGAGTACGGGTATGGGAGGCATCAGAATGTTATAACGGCTCTTGAACTCGAACGGCTTGTTTCAGCGACAGGCCCCACGACGGGGCACCTTGTAAGGCCGTCGGATCACTCAGTTCCGAAAAAGGTTGCCTTCATCCAGTGCGTTGGCTCCCGTAGCATCGGGGAAGGCCTACAATATTGCTCAGCAGTATGTTGCATGCACGCCACCAAGGAGGCGATGTTGGTCAAGGAGCACGAACCC
>JABAOC010007280.1_pt3 | contig 35728 bp, 27 predicted proteins | sample 7062161 | NCBI WGS metagenome assembly JABAOC01 (sample SAMN14538625, study PRJNA623070) | marine sediment metagenome | biome: marine biome [ENVO:00000428]; feature: marine pelagic biome [ENVO:01000023]; material: deep marine sediment [ENVO:00002113] | place: India: Gulf of Khambhat ... | reverse complement strand
TCTCAGCAACACTCAAGAGGGAGACTACCGTGCCGACGGTATTCCCTCCGTCTACGTAGTGCTAGAGAGGAAAGTAACATGAAAAAGCTATTGCCTCTCGTTCTAATCGTTATCTTCACTGCTGCCTGTGGACCTACACCAATCCCCACCCCCGACATCTCGGCCACCACTACCGCCATCGCCAAATCCATCGTGGCCACCCCGACTGCCCAGGTTCCTACCGATACCCCCTCACCAGTGCCGACGGACACACCTTATCCGACCTACACACCCTATCCGACCTACACACCCTACCCAACCTACACGCCTCTGCCGACGGATACACCCACGCTCGCGCCTACGCCAACGCCCGTGATCATTGTCGCCACGCCCACACCGCTGCCAGCCGCGCCCACGTCGGTAGCAGCAGAGGACACGCCTACGCCGCTGCCCCTCCTCACATCAGGACTCAGAGGCAAGATCCTTTTCACCGTCTATAACGAGTTTCACAACCCGTCTACCTATGACCTTTACATCGCCAACATTGACGGCAGTGACCAACGGCTTCTTTATGAACAGACACGCCAACCCGATTTCCGCGGCGATGGAATCATTGTAGCCAACGGGGACGGCGGTGGTTGGGACACCCTTGTGGCAATGAACGGCGACGGAAGTAACCGATACCCCATCACCAACCACCCTGAGGACAAGCAGCCCAGTTGGTCGCCTGATGGGACCCAAGTCGTCCACTCCTCCAGCCAGTCTGGAAGGCGCAACGACGAGGGAAATCCTATTTGGCACATTTACATCCAGAACGACACCTCGCGTCAGACTGAAGGACGGGGTCTGCAAATCGCCAATTTTCCGGTAATAGGTCGCTACCCGACCTGGTTGCCCGATGGCCGCATCGCTTTCAACGGCTGCGAGTACTGGACCGGCAAGGGCGGCAATTGTGGCCTTTGGGCTATATGGGCAGATGGAACGGGCGTGACTCAACTCACGAACGCAAGCAACGACCTGTCTGTGGACAGCTATGGCAACGAAATTGTCTTCATGTGTGACCAGCGAGACGGCAACTGGGAGATCTACAAGGCCAACAACGTCGGCGGGGGCATCACCCGCCTGACGAACAACCCGGCCATTGACGGCCTGCCCACCTGGTCTCCCAATGGGAAGCACATCGCCTTCCTGTCAACCCGGGACGGCCAATGGGCCATCTGGGTCATGAATGCCGACGGCAGCAACCAACGGAAACTCTTCGACTTGCCGGGGTCTACGGGGCCAGACTGGGCCGAGGAACGCATCTCCTGGTGGGCACCCTAACATCGGCCCGCTACTGAGAGCAGGAAAATCCTAGCCCAAAGCTCGCTGAATGGTGCCGCTTTTGAAGGATCGCCATCCTCTGACCTTCCTTCTATACTCCCTTTGACTTCGCTCAGGGTCGCTGCGCTTCGGCAACCCCGAACGCCCTGGCTGAAATACCCCATCACTGCAGCGGAGGAAGGCTAAGTTTGTGCAGAAATGCACAAAGTATTAATACCCAGAAGCGCGTTTTACTAACCCGGAGCTATCTAAAGAATTAGTACTTTTTCTAACAATTTTCTAACAAATCCACTATTGACATAGTAAAGATCCTGGGGTATAATAGTAATGGTGTGAAAGCTCAAACCAAGCCAGCGTAGGGGTAGCAAAGTCGTCTGAGACACCAAGCTCGTAAGTGCCCGCCGCGAAAACCTAGCTGCACCGCACAAGAGACTGACATGGTAAAGTGGCGGGAGGCCAACAACGCAGACCACACCACATCAAAAGACGCCAGCCAAGGCCGCCTTCCGCGCGCTGAGGCTGGCGTCTTCGGCTTCTCAGCGGAGACTTGCGAAGAATAATTACCGACTATCTTAGAGGACAGCTTTGGTATTCAGTTAAATCATACGGTTGGGTATATAACACTGCAGGCAGGAGGAGAATCCTAAGCCATGGCCCTATGATTACAAATTCCTGATCGATATAGATGCTAGCTACAATCCAGATCACTTCAGGCTTTGGTCATCTGACAGTAAGATTCAGGCAGCTTTTCAGGGGGGAACCCCTTGATCCATACTAACGTCCACCCAGTTGCAGCGGAGAGCAGGCGAAAAACAGTAACGATGTCTGGTAGAGAGGGGATACCACTGATGACAAAGGTCCTGTACGTCGAAGACCATGAAGCCCAACGCGAGATTATGAGGCAAGTGCTGGAGCTGCATGGGTATGAGTTTGACGTGGCCTGCAACGGAGAGGAGGGGGTGAAGAAAGCAGGGAGGTGGCACCCAGATGTCATATTGATGGACATACGCATGCCCGGGAGGATAGATGGCCTCGCAGCCGTCCAACAATTGCGCCAAAGCCCTGGCACGGCGGATATTCCCATCATCGTCATCTCAGCCTGGGGAGGTGCCAAACACAAAGAGCGGGCCCTGAGGGCCGGTGCTGACGCGCACTACACTAAACCCATATCCATAGACAAGTTGATTGCGGCTATCAATCACCACTTGAGGTAGCCAGCTTGTTCCCAGGTCGTCCCTGCTTTTGCTCACTGCCCATAGGGTCTTGCGCGATGGCCACGGCTAGGCCGACATGGTGCTAAACATTGACGGCTTATTACCATAAACCTATTTGAGGCGCAGACGAAAGTGCCAGACCGGGTGATGTCACACCAAACCACGATGTCCGCCGTCCGAAAACCACGGTCCCCCATCACCAGGTAGATCGTCCGCCTCGCTCAGCCGGTTAGTGCTGCCCGAATCAGCCCATGATGGTAGACGCGCACCCTGACCTGGATGTTGGCCAGAAACCAGAAAATTTATCGCACCCGGCTGGCGGTCTTGGCGGACACGATGACGTTGACCATCAAGGGCAGACAAATCGTCTTCTCCAGCAGCAGGCGGTGACCATCCATCACCCCTGGCCGAGCCAGGCCATGTTGAGGGAAAAGGAGACCTGGTAGGGTGATGGGCCTGGACTCTCTAACCAATTTCTAACCAACTTCTAACCAGTTACCTATTGAAATATGGTACTATAGTACTATAATTAGTACTATAATTGCTCTGATAGCCCTCCCAGCCAAATGGGCGTACTGCCCAAAAACGCATAGTCTCGTCGCAGTTGTCAAACACTGGAAGTGAGCTAGAAATGCAGCATTGGTTGGCTCTGTACACCAAACCAAGAATGGAGCGCCAGGTCAGCGAGATCCTGACAGGCAAAGGCATGGAGACCTATCTGCCTCTCATCTACAAATACAGCAAGCATCGTCGCAGGAAGGAACCCTCGCCTTTCTTCCCCTGCTATCTCTTCGCGCGAGTGGACTCGAGCTCCCCTGCCTATCTCTCACTGCGTTGGACACCGGGGCTGCGAAGCATTGTCAGATTTGGGGGAAAAGTGGCCCGGGTACCCGATGAGGTCATCACCCGAATCAAAGAGCGTTTGGCACAACTGGAGCAGGCTGGGTACTCTGAGAGCAGCAGGTTCAAACACGGCGAGCGGGTGCGGATCGAGATCGGCCCCTTGGAAGGCCTGGAGGCGATATTTGACCGGACTGTATCTGCCACGGGCCGGGTCAAAATTCTTTTGGATATCTTGGGACGGCTGACCGCTTGTGAAATTGAGTCGGATTGGCTGGAGAAGGTACGGTAGACCTGTCCTGAGCGTAGTCGAAGGGGTCGAGTCGTAGCGGTAGCCCAACTGAAATCCGTCCCGTCAGGCTGGTGCAGGAATGAAGATGTGCCGGTCCGGCGGAGCCTGCCTGCAAAATGAGCCTCAGGATGTCTCTATCAGATCTCATCGCCTCGCGCAGTTAGGGGGTCAGGCAGTGTGGAAGCAGATCAAGCTCTACCTCGACCGCCAGGCCGCGAGCCTGGAGCGTTATATTGTGGAGCAGACGCTGTTTGTCCTGCTTGGGTGGGTGCCGACCATTGTAGGGATCGCTCTGCGAGCGGTATTGTATAGGCTAATCATGAACATGGATGGCCTGGTAGCCATTGAGGAAGGGGTGCGCATTCGCTTCGCCAGCAACATCCGCCTGGAGAGTGGTGTCTACCTGGATCACGGAGTCTATCTGCATGCCTGCCCCAATGGCATCGAGATCGGCGCAAACACCTTTGTCATGCACCACGCCGAGCTTCACGTCTACAACTTCCGGGGAATGCCCCACTCCGGCATTCGGATAGGTCGAGACAGCCTTATCGGAGAGTTCAACGTCATCCGTGGTCAGGGTGGAGTGACCATCGGCAATCGGGTCTACACCTCCCCACTGGTGCAAATCGTGGCGGTGAACCACGTCTTCGACGACCCCACGCGTCCGTTCGTCGAGCAGGGGATCACCGCCAAAGGGATCGTCATCGAGGACGACGTCTGGATCGGATCTGGGGCAGTCATCTGTGATGGCGTGCATATCGGCAAGGGCGCAGTAGTCGCTGCCGGAGCGGTGGTGACCGAGGACGTTCTGCCACACACGGTTGTGGTCGGGGTGCCAGCGCGCATGGTGAAGCGGATTGAAGAGCAGGCGACCTCGCCATCAGGAACAGTGTATTTTTGAGAAGACGGGGCCAAAGGGACAAGGAGATGGAGAGACAGCCATGATGAGTGCGTTGTCGGTGGTGATCCCGGCCTACAACGAGGAAGACGCCATCGAGGCCATCGTGGAGCGAATGCTGGCGATGCGGGAGCCGCTGGCCCTGGTCGGCATGGACCTGGAACTGATTGTGGTGGACGATGGCTCTTGCGACCGCACCGCCGAGATCACCCGCCGCTACGACGGTCTCACCCTGGTCTGCCACGAGCGGAACGCTGGCTACGGCGCGGCCCTCAAGACCGGCTTTGCCCTGGCCCACGGCCAATGGCTGGGCTTTCTCGACGCCGATGGTACGTATCCGCCGGAGCATTTCCCCCAACTGTGCCAGGCAGCCTTGGAACAAAAAGCCGATTTGGTGGTCGGCTCACGCCGCTCGGGCGCTGACAGCGAGATGCCCCTGGCACGCCGGGTCGGCAACCTCCTGTGGTCCAACCTGGTCACCCTGGTGGGCAATCATCGGGTGATAGACCCGGCCAGCGGGATGCGCGTCTTCCGGCGCGAAGTGTTGGAGCGGCTCTATCCCCTGCCTGATGGGCTGAACTTTACGCCGGTGATGAGCACGCGGGCCATCCACGAGGGACTCAAGATAGTCGAGGTGCCCATCCCCTATCGCGAACGCTTCGGCAGGTCCAAACTGAGCATAGTCCGTGATGGCACTCGCTTCTTGAATTCCATCATCTGGACAGCGTTGAACTACAATCCGGTCCGGCCGCTGGGGCTCCTCGGCCTGGCCGCAATGGGCATAGCCGGGGCCATCGGTCTGGGGCTGGTAGGGGCGCGCCTTTCGGGGATCACCCAGATCGGACCGCTGGGGGCCTGTGCTCTGTTCGCCGCTCTGGTGCTGGCAGTAGCTGGCATCAGTATCTTTTCCCTGGGCGCGACCTTTAACTACCTGGTCTCTCTCTTCCACAGGCGGCCGGTCCGTCAGGGGCTCTTCGGCCGACCGATCTTCGACCCCAGCCTAGATCACCATTTCGGCTGGCTGGGCCTGATTTCTTTGGCGTGTGGACTGAGCATCGGGGCAGCGAGCCTGATCTTCGGCCTGCGCGGCTGGCCAGTGTCCCGCCTGTGGCTCTACTTCCTGGGCAGTGCCATGTTCACCCTGATGGGAGTGCAGCTCGTGATCTCGTGGTTGCAGATGCGCGTGCTGGAGGAACTGAGCCGGCGGGATACCCTGGCGCAGAATGACCTGGGTGGGCAAAAATGACGAACGAAGGAACAAAGACTAACCAGGAGGGCAAGGCCACTATTGCTCCAAGCCCCCGTCCTCTGGGGCGTCCCAGGGTGACGGTAGCTCGCTTCCCCAGCGCCGACGAGGTAGCCCGAGGGCGACTGGAGATACACCCTGAGAGCGCAGTGGACGTCCTCTTCGCCAACCCGCCAGCACCCGACGGCGGCATCTGGATCCGCTCCCAGCACCGGGTGGGGCGGCGCAGCCGGGAAGGAATGATCTGGCCCCAGGTCTCCCTGGCCCAGATGGCAGCCCTGCTGGCCCCCAACTACTCCGTCGAGGTCATAGATGCCATCGCTGAGCGGATGACCTGGCCGCAATTCGAGGCTTTGCTGCGAGAGAAACGCCCCCGCTACTACGTCACCCAGGTGACGGGGCCGACGCTGCAGAACGACATGTACGGCTGCTTCCTGGCCTGCTCGTTGGGAGCCCGCACCATCGCCTTTGGCACCCACGTCACACCCATGACCCGGGAGACCATGGAGCCCTACCCCAGCCTGGACTTTGTACTACGCGGCGAGCCAGAGCTGACGCTGGTAGAGTTGATCGAAACACTGGAATCAACGAATCAGCCAATGACAGGCGCATCGCAGCCAGGAACAGGGAGGAGATGGGAAAAGCTGTTCCGGGAGGCGGACCCCGATTGGCAGCCAGCCTGGTCCACGGACGTCAACAGTGACCCCTCCAGTGACCATCAGCCATCAGCCATCAGCCATCAGCCATCGGCTATCCGCCATCAGCTATCCGCCATCCGCGGTCTGGCCTGGCGGCGGAACGGCGAAATCGTGATCAACCCCGACCGGCCGTTCATCAAGAACCTGGACGACCTGCCCCTGCCCCGGCACGACCTGTTGCCGCTGGACCGCTACCACATCCCGATGGTCAAGGGACCTTACACTTTCGTCGTCACCAGCCGAGGTTGTCCGGCCGGATGCAAGTTCTGCATCAAGCACGTCAACTACCAGTATTCGGTGCGCATCCGGTCGCCAGAGAACATCATCCAGGAATTGTGGCTGCTGCACGACCTGGGCATCCACAACATCCACATGTACGCCGACCTGTTCACGGTGAATCGTGATCAGGTGATAGGACTGTGCAACCTTATCCTTGAGGAGGGATTAAAAATCCGCTGGACGTGCAACAGCCGGGTGGATTTCGTAGACGAGGAAATGTTGGGCCTGATGGGCCGCTCCGGTTGCTGGATGATCTCGTGGGGCATCGAGTCGGCCAACGAAGAAATTCTGCAAAGGGTGCGGAAAGGCTATCGGCCGGAGCAGGCAGCACAGGCCCTGCGCTGGGCCAGAGCGGCGGGCATCAAGAACTGGGGCTACTTCATCATCGGCCTGCCCGGCGAGACCGAGGAGACAATCCAGCAGACCATCCAGTTCTCCAAGAGCCTGCCCTTGGACCTGGCCCTCTTCCACATCGCCGCCCCTCACCCCGGCACGCCCTTCTTCTTCGAGGTAGTAGAGAAGGGATGGTTCCGGCCGGGGACAGGCTGGGAAGAGGTGGACATGGACCGCTCCACAGTGCTCGATTACCCGGGGCTACCGGCGGAGCGAATCGAGTACTGGGCGCGACGGGCGTTTCGCGAGTGGGCATTCAGGCCGGGCCCCGTCTGGACCTACCTGACTAACATGGTCAGCCCGACGACGTTTCGCTCGGCGCTGGAAATCGGGCTGGAAAGTCTGGGGTGGGCGCGAGGGTAGAAACTCTTACAGACAGAACAGTTGGAGCCTGGCAGTGAATAGGAAATTTCGGATTGGCTTTTACATAGTCTTAGCGCTTTTCGGTTTGCCACTTGCGCTACCGGTGCTGGCCTCTCCTTGGCAGCAGGATGGGCCCTGGAACACACCGGTCAATCTCTCCAACACGACGAACAAGTCGGCCTTTCCCGACATCGCAGTTGACGGCGCAGGCCACATCCACGTTGTGTGGAGTGAGCACTTCAGCGTTCACATGGGATGGGGAGACGCCATCTTTTACACCATGTGGGATGGCACGTCCTGGTCCACGCCCAACGACATCTTGATTTCGCCGAGTGGAAGATCGTCTCACCTACCGGCGATCGCAGTGGATCAACGTGGCCTGATACACATTGTTTGGACGGACACGGCAAACGTCTTCTACAGCCACGCGTGGGCTCAGGATGCACCGTGGCGGGCTAACTCCTGGTCTAGTCCCAGGGTGCTTGCAAGCGGTGGAACGCACTGGCCGGATATCGCCGTGGACGATCACGGTGACGTCCATGTAGTGTGGGCCGGAACTCCGGCCGAGAAGCTAGAACTGATCGGTGAGAATTGCGTCAGCGGGTGTGGGGAGATCTATTATGCCCGTTCAACCGACGGCGGGCAGACGTGGTTGCCTGCGATCAATGTGTCAACAAGTCGCGAGTACAGCACTCATCCAAATCTGGACATTGGGCGGAAGGGCGACGTCCATATTGCTTGGACGGAGGCAAACTACAGCCAGCACCCTCTATTTACAATGTACGCACGCTCGCCAAACGGGGAGCTCTGGGACGATCCGGTCGAAATCATTGCCGGCGACCAGGAACCAAGCAGCCCCAGCCTGGCCGTGGACAGTCAAGGTAGAGTTCACGCCATGTGGCCTTGCGGCAACGCGCTCTGCTACCGCTGGTCTGACAAGGAGGGCAGTTGGTCGGAAGTTGTATCTTTCATAATTGGTATACAGATATACCGCGGGGATCCCCCCGTAGCCCTGGTTCTAGATAGTGCTGATCAACTATACACAGCGCTCTCGTTTCGGCCCAGTGGAGACCGGCCCACAGATCTGTTTTTGGGACAATGGGCTGCTGATACCTGGTGGCCGATCTTTCAGGTGACCGACAGCGCCACCCTTCCCCTGCTTGGACACATTGTGCTATCTGAGGGGAACAAGATTCATCTAGTGTGGATGGAAGAAGTGGCTTCTAAATCCGGCGAGGATTCGCCAGCCAACATGGAGGTGTTCTACACTAGATACGAAACGGATTCGCCAGGGCTGCCAGTATCTCCTTTGCCGCCGATGCCCACACCAACCACCATGACGCCGACCACCCAGCCCGTTTCCACAACCCAGGTGACCACGTCCGCCACGCCCCGTGCCACGCCCAACCCAACCACGACGATCGCAGCCGACTCAACGTCGTCTACACCCACTCCGGTCAGTGGACTGACGACGGGGATTGGAGCGGCCATCTTCGTGCTCGGTATTTCTGTGAGCGCTCTACTTGTCCGCAGCAAAACGCGAAAACGCCGTAAAAAGCGAAAACGCCGCAGAAAGCGAAAGGTCCGCCCTAGGCCCTACTACATCAGCCAGGTTGAAGTCCTGGCCCAGGATACGCATCCACGTGTCCGCCTGAAACGCGACCTGGGCGGGCGGCTGCGTCTGCTGGGCTACGACCCGCCCGCCAGTCCACTGCGCGCGGGAGAATGTTGCCGCGTGACCTACTATTGGCAGGTGTTGGATGGCTTTGCTGCACCCTTTGACGTAAAGTTGGGCATCAATCCTGAAAGTGTCGAAACGCACCAGACGGATTACGTGCTGGCCGACCGCTTCGTTGGCGCGGCTGGCGAGTTCAGCGTGTTGCACCTGCCGACCCACATCCAGATACCGCCGGAGGCGTGGCAGCCCGGTCAGCTCATCCGCGAGACCTACGACTTTCGCCTGCCAGCGGACGCACGGGGCGAGTACGCCTGGTCGGTAGGGCTGTATGCCGTGCCGAGATCCCTAGGCATCCGGGTCAACTCCGAGCGCGAGGTGCCCGGCGCTGAGCCAATCGCGCTTGACATGCTGACCGTGCAGCCCTGATACACTTCAGATGGGTATAACTATTTTTCTGCAACAGCCTTTTTGATCGCCGTCGTAGACGTGAGGAGAATAGACAGAGAGGATGCATAAGGCTGCCAGGCGTGTTGCTACCTGGATCATCGAGGCGGAACCACTGCTGCTGGTCTTCGCCGTGCCGGTGTTGGTGCTGCCGCCAGCCTACCTGTGGAAGGCGCAGCGTGGCCTCAACGCCTACGACGCCTTGGGTGACCCCTCCCTGGCCTGGCCGGGACCGCTGAGCTACCTGGCGCTGGCCCTGCTCGCCCTGCCCTGGCTGGCGCGGACCGTCCGTGACGGCTCGCCCCTGCGACCGACGCCGCTGGACTGGCCCATAGCCCTCTACCTGGTGACGATGACCATGGGGCTATGGCCCTCCACCGACCGCGCCCACAGCCTGAACACCCTGCTGGGCCTTGAGGGAGGCGTGGCCCTCTACTATGGCGTATGGCATTGGGCAACGGAAGAAAAGCGAGAGCTTGAACCGAAACGCAACAGAAAGTGGGAAACTCGAACTTGGCTGCTGGTAGGATTGCTGATCACGGCGGGGACGGCGCTGGCAGTGCTGGGCTTCATGCAAACCGATTGGGCGCTGGCCCAGAAAAAAGGCGCAGCGTTCCTGGCCCCGCTCCACGACCACCTGGCCGGCCTGCCCAAACTGGGGGCGAAAAGACTGAACGCAAGTGTCGTCGCCGGCACGTTAATCATTGTCATACCGTTGGCTGTAACATTGTTGGCCGCTTCACGTGGCGAGAGGCGGACCCAGTCAGGTGCGGAGCGCTGGCTCGCGCCGGTAGCCCTGGTCCTGGCCGTGGCTTTGATGCTGGGTTACGTGCTGACGGTGTGGTCACGGGGGGACCTGCTGGCCCTGGCCGCGACAGCAGTCCTGGCAGCTCTCTTCCGCCACCAGCGGGGGCGCGAGACGCTGCTGGGGTTGGCTCTTGGAGCAACAGTGGCGGGGTTGGGATTGCTGATTTTCTCCCCAGGCACACTGATGGCTCTGGGGGATCGTATCCACCCCGGTCGCGCAGAAGTATGGACTCGTGCCTTGTATATCATCAGCGACCATCTCTTCACTGGCGCCGGGCTGGATAGTTTCCGTGTGATCGCCCGCAACAGCTATCCCTATTTTAATGCTACCTTTGACCAGTCTGAACACGCCCATAGCTGGCCCTTGCAAGCGGGAGTGGATGGCGGACTGCTGGGGGTCGTGGCGGTCCTCTGGCTGGCCCTTGCCTTCTACAGTGCCCTGCGGACAAAGGCCAGAAGCGAAAGAAACCCCACAACCTGCCCTGAGCCCCGCCCTGAGCCCCGCCGAAGGGAAAGTCGAAGGGAAAGCCAAAGGATCTGCAATTTGCCATTTGGGTTTTTGGCCGGGTTCACCGCTTTCCTGATCGGCCACCTGTGGGACAGCGGGGCGATGAGTGGGCCACGCGGGGGCCTGCTCGTCTGGACCTTCCTCGGGGCGGCGATGGCCGTGACCAGAGGCAACGGACAAAGGGTAAGGCGTAAGAGACCAGCTCAGCGAAACTGGAAACGCATAGCAGCAGGGGCAGTGATTCTGCTGGCCGTGGGGCTGATTTGGAACGGGCGGTGGATTGCGGGGACCTTTTACAACAATGTGGCCTGTGTATATCGCAATCAGGGACTTTATACGCGAGAGCTGAGCGATGAGGATCGGGCCACCAGAGCAGCGCAGGCACTGGTCGTCTACCGGCAGGCTCTGGGAGCCGCGCCCAATCTCGCGCCAGTGCATCGCAACCTGGGTGTGCTCTATTACCAGGCGGCAACCGCGGAGGAAACGGCCAGGCACATCTCCTGGACGATCGGCTTTGACTTCCAACCCAGCGCCTTCTTCCATGGCATCGAGCCACCAGCCAACGGCTATCTGCCCTCTGCCATTGAGCACCTGGAAAAGACGGTGCACTTGGCGCCAGGGGACGTCATCGCACGGTATTACCTGGAGGAGGCGCGGAAGGCGAACAACAAATAGCGAATGGGCAAATCAGTGGAAATCACATTTGCGGCAACTGGAGGTGGACCTGTTGCCCATCTACCACCAGGCCTGTGACGACGCCGCGCCCGGTGCCTGTGAGGGCTACGAGAACCTGCTCTTTGCCGATGTGTGGATGCATCCCAATCCCTTGGGCCATCGGCTGGCAGCGGAAGCGTTGAACACGAGGTGAAAGCGAAAGTGATAGAAGAAGTGAGGCCATGGCCGCTAGCCTGAAAACACTTTATCAATATCGCGAATTATTATGGATATGGATCCTCCGTGAGATTAGGGTGCGCTACAAGCAGTCGCTCCTAGGTGCCGCTTGGGCGATCCTTCAGCCTCTTTCGATGATGATCGCTTTCACGTTAGTGTTCTCGTTCCTGGCCCGAGTCCCTACTGATGGAATCCCATATCCTATCTTCTCCTACGCGGCTGTCTTGCCGTGGACGTTTTTTTCGACATCGGTTAGTTTTGGGGTGCCAAGCCTGATCAATAACCTGAACCTGGTGACCAAGACCTATTTTCCACGGGAGATATTGCCCATCGGTGCTGTTGGAGCCAGNNATGGGCAGCCGTCTGGTTGCCGCTGATTTTGACATTGCAGATACTCCTGACATTCGGGGTAACGCTATTAGGATCCGCGATTATCGTCCTCTATCGCGATGTCCGCTTCATTGTGCCTCTTGGTCTACAAATATGGCTATATGCTACACCAGTCATCTATCCGGTCAGTCTTGTGCCTCAAGGTTTTCAACCCTATTACATGCTCAATCCAATGGCCGGGATCATAGACGCCTACCGGCGGGTGATCTTGGATGGTCAGCCGCCGACGTGGAGCTACCTGGGTCCGTCGGCGGCTATGGCGCTCGCTGTATTTTTCATCGGCTATCGAGTGTTCAAGCGACTCGAGGTATCCTTTGCTGACATCATCTAGGAGGCATCGGTGAAACCTGCTGTACGCTTCGAGCATGTATCCAAGCGATATCGCCTCGGCATGGGCCGGACCAGCCTGCGGGAGGCAGTGTCCAGGTCGCTGAAGAAGGTGCTAATACGCGACCCCCTGTCGCCGTCTGAGGAGCGCGTAATATGGGCTCTGCGAGATGTGAGCGTTGAGCTACCTCAAGGCCATGCGCTTGGGCTCATCGGCCCAAATGGGGCTGGCAAGACCACAACGCTCAAGCTTTTGGCTAATATCACGCGTCCGACGTCGGGTCACATCGAGGTCAATGGTCGGGTCTCTGCCCTGATCGAACTGGGAGCCGGTTTCCATCCCGACCTGACCGGCCGCGAGAACATCTATCTGAACGCAGCCATCCTGGGTCTTTCCCGCAAAGAGGTTGATCGCTTGTTCGACCGCATCGTGGCCTTCTCGGGTCTGGAACGATTCATTGATACACCCGTCAAGCGATACTCCTCAGGTATGTATGTCCGCCTGGGCTTCTCCATAGCTGCACACGTCGAACCGGACGTGCTGCTGGTAGACGAGGTACTGGCGGTGGGCGACTCACAATTCCGTCAGCGATGTGCCCAGCGCATTGAGGAGCTCAGACGTATGAATACGACCATTGTCTTCGTGTCTCACAACCTGTACCTGGTCAAGAGCGTCTGTGATACAGCTATCTTCCTGGCTGATGGTCGTGTTCAGGGGCGGGGAGACGTGATAGATGTGATCAATGCATACGAAACCTGGCTGCACCAAGCGCAAATCCAGGATCCACTACGGAAGGCCCTAGATGACGATGATCCCACTTGGTCCTCAACCGTCGACATCACCCAAATCGAGGTTCGCGGCCTGAACGGTGCTCCAGCGGATGAACTAGACCACACCGACGCCACTGAAGTGAGAGTGCACTTTCGGGCTAGAGAACCTATCCCTAGTCCGAACCTCGTCCTGCGGATCATCCGCACCGATGGAACGACATGTTGCATGATCCGGACAGCGGATTATGGCTACAGCCTGAACGACCTTGAAGGGGAGGGCCTGATTTCGTTAGCCATAGACCCCTTGCAGCTTGCCGGTGGTGCCTATGTGCTTGATGCCCGGCTGTTGGGGGAACTAGACGGGAGCCCGCTGGCTCAGAGGTTTTCCAATTGGTTTGAGGTGACTGGGCTCAGTCTAAGCCATGAGGAAATGAGCGGGGTTTTTGTGCCTCGCGTCGCGTGGGCACGGGTGGAACAAACAGGTCAACGTAATCTTGATGACAAAAACTGCCTAGAAGATAAAGACTCTTAGTCAACATGCAAAAGACACTCGTCGTAGGGTTCGACGCCGCTTGCTGGGAGTACCTAGATCCATTGCTGCGAGCTGGCCGCCTGCCCACATTGCAGAGACTTATGGATTACGGCGTATGGGGAACTCTACAGTCAACTTTGCCGGCCAGTACTCCGACAGCCTGGGCTTCAATCATCACCGGCAAGAACCCGGGCAAACATGGCGTTTATGACCACATCTGGCGGCGCCCCGGCACATATGAATCTATACCAACAAACGCGCGGGTGCGCATGGGTACGCCCTTCTGGAAGCGCTTAAACGAGCGTGGACTTCGCGTTGGGCTGGTCAACGTGCCGTTCACCCATCCACCTGATCCGGTGGATGGCTTTGTGGTCGGTGGTTTTGGAGCGCCGAGTTCAGTTCCGGACATAACCTACCCATATGATCTGCTGGAATGGATCGAGGAGCGATTTGGCCACTACGAGCCAGCGGTAGACACCCAATTGTTCAGACCTGCCACGCCCCCGGAAATCTTTGATGCGGAGCGAAAACATCAAGCACGCCAGGTCCAGATTGCAGCAGAGCTCGCCGATCAGTATCAGGTGGAGATCCTCGTCATCAATCTGATGCTCTCAGATCATGCCAACCATTATATGCCACATATGGAACAGGTCGAGCAGGCAATCTGCCAGTCAGATGCTGACCTGGACAGCCTGATCAAAGCGTTTCACCCCGATAACGTGATGGTGGTATCCGACCACGGCTCACGTCGTGTGAAGGGGGAATTCCTCCTGCACGCCTGGCTACACGATCACGGTTACTGCCTACAGGTCGAACGCACGCCATCTGAGCGCGTGGCTGCTCTCAACTGGGTACTGGTACAGTGGTTGCAAATCCACTGGGGATGGTCCGGGCCACAGGAGAAAATACTCAGGCGCCTGACCAGGGAGATCGTCCCTCGGCTGCCGGATCGGGCCGCGCAACGATTCTGGAACGCCATTGAAAGAGTCATTCCCTTTGCCCGCGAACATGTCCTGCTGAGCGATCGAACGGACTATACCCGTACACGCGTACTCACCGAATCTCCGTACTCCGGGCTTCTCTACTTCAATCTCGCCGGTCGTGAACCGACAGGGGTGATACCTCTCAACGATAGATCTGCACTCTCGGCTGAATTGACTGCAAAATTGTCGCAGATTGTAGACCCGGACACGGGCCAACCTGTATTCTCCAAAGTGTATACTCCCGAGGATCTGTACACAGGCCCCGCAATAGAGTATGCGCCCGATCTTATACTCGACAGCTATGACGCGCATTGGAACGTCCTGGCAACTTACCACGATTCTATAGCAGAAGGCTCGCACAATAGATACTTCGTTGACAATCGCAGAGATTTCGGCTGGCACAGCCGGGACGGTATCTTCGTATTCGCCGGGCGGGATTTCAACGTTGGCCCTGCGCCCTGTAACGGGCATATTATGGACATCCCGACAACCCTACTTCATCTCTACGGCCTGCCAATCCCAGAGGACTACGACGGCCGTGTTCTTACCGAGGCCATAAATCCTGAATCTATCGGCCGGCACCCTGTCTGCTATCAGCCAGGGGATGCCGTAACTTCCATATCCCTTGAGAGCCTGTATTCAGCACAAGAAACGGAGGAATTGATCAGCCGTCTCAGGGCACTTGGATACGTGGACTAATCGGGCGTCAAACCCAGGGGAGTGGAGAGCGAATGTCCGACACAACAGATCGCCTGAGCATTGCCTACGTGATGCAGAACGTCGGCCTTGATCTTGCATCAGATGTAGGTGATGCGATCCCCGTGAAGTATACCCTTCGCGGCCTGCGGGAAGCAGGACACCATATAAGCTTGTTGGCGCTTAGAGGGCGCTCGGTTATTGGTATGGATGATATCTCGAATTCGGACACTCTCTGGTATGCACCGCTTGGCTTGACTGGAGCGCGCTTGTTCATGCTTCTCGAGAGCGGCGTCCGCCGTCTGCAGCGCGAGCTGAGATTGCCCTATTTTGCTTTCTTTGACAGTTATCGCTTCTACGAAGCATGTCGCCGCTGCTTGCCCAGGTATGACTTGTGTCACGAACATAACGGCTTACTCAGCGTAGGTGCTGCCCTGGCCTGTTTTCGGATGCAGATCCCCTATGTCCTTACCGTAAGCGCTGACCCATTGCTTGAGCTTACCCTGTTGGGAAGACCATTATGGGGCCTTCGTGCCTTGGTCGCTGCTTGGGAAGCCAGAATTACGTACAAGGTGGCGAAGAAGATCATCTGTGTGTCTGAGCCAGCCAAACAGCATTTAATGGAGACCTGGCAGGTAGACCCTGAAAAGATCACAGTCATGCCGAACGGGGTAGACGTTGAGCTTTTCAGGCAACTTTACGATTCCCAGTCCGCTCGCGCACAGCTAGGTCTCGCCGATGCACCAGTAGTCATGTTCGTCGGTGGTTTCCACCTATGGCATGGACTTGACTTGTTGGTAGAGAGTTTCGCTCAAGTTCTGCAAAAATTCCCAGAAGCCAAACTCTCGCTGGTAGGAGATGGACCAGCCCGCCCCGTAGTTGAGCAGAAGATCGCCGAACTTGGCGTTGCAACTGCGGTTATTATAACAGGGCTTGTTCCTCATGCCCGCGTTCCAGCAATGCTGGCGGCTGCTGATGTGGTGGCCATACCCTATCCGCGCCTGCCCAAGGAGCTGTGGTTCTCGCCGCTCAAGCTGTACGAATACATGGCGGCTGGTAAAGCTATCGTGGCCTCAAGAGCAGGACAAATCGCCCAGGTCATACAACATGGCCACACCGGGATTCTGGTGGAACCGGGCGCTGTGGATGAATTCGCTCAGGCCATCATCGAGTTGCTCAAGGATCCTGCAGAGCGGGAGCGCCTGGGACGAAATGCCCGCCGGCAAGCCATCGAACAACACTCTTGGGAACAGTACATCAGGCGACTTGAAGAGATATATTTGAGCGTACTGTGAGAACTCGTTTGCGTGAGGCCACAATCCAGACAACACAGGAGATACAATGACAAGACGACAAAGAATCAGGACTGTGTTTTGCTGGACATTGTTTCTTTCCGCACTCTGGCTATCTTGGGCGGAAGCTCAGGTGCAGGATAACCGCTGGTCAACACCTTATCGCCTCTCAAGCCTAGATGGAGAAGCCGGTAGCGCCGCCATGGTTGCCGATCAATACGGATACGTGCACGTCTTTTGGAAAGAGACGGATTTCCCCGACAATCGGTCTATCATCCAATATGCACGCTTCGATGGTGAAACCTGGACCACCCCTATTGATATCTACGTGACCTGGCCTAGTATCCCCATTGGCGCTGTGACGACCTACGTTGATCACAAGGGCATCCTGCATCTAGCCTGGTCCGAGGGAAACAGCGGTCCCGTGTATCATACCAGCGCCCCAGCATACGACACATTATCAGCCCAGCACTGGCCAGAGCCTCTTCGTATGGATATACCGGCGTACGAGTTCGGGCTACGGGTGGATTCAGCCGGTGTATTGCACGTGCTCTATAGCAAGCTTAGGGCGCCCAAACAAGGCATATATTACGTACGTTCCGAAGATGGAGGAATAACCTGGTCGGATCCCCTCTGGCTCGACTCGGACATTCCATACAACCTGTTCCCTCTTGGGCCAGCATTTGCCCTTGATGAAAATGGTGGCCTGCATGCCATGTGGTACTATTTTGAACCCGATGCGCCCGGTAACCCAAGGGGATGGATTCGCTACGCCCATTCTCTAGATGGTGGCCACAATTGGTCGCTCCCAATTACGATAGATAGGGATGATGATGGAAGCAACAAACTGGCTATGGCAGGCTCGATGATGATCGTAGCAGGCCAAAATGTGCATATCATCTGGGCCGGCGGTGAACTGCTTTATCGCCATCACCGCTTTTCAAACGATGCTGGTCGGACCTGGGGTGCTCCGCAGTGGATTTTCGGCGATTTACACGGACAAGCGGGAGATGGTGCCGCCGTAGACGCGGCCGGCCGGGTGCATTACATTGGCCAGATCCGTTACCCGCAGGGGCTCTACCATGCCTACTGGGATCAAGATCACTGGACAGCGCCGTCATTGTTTTACCTGATCGCGCATGATGCATCTGACCCCATTGACGATCGCATTCATGCGCATGGTGTAAAACTGGCCATCCGTGCCGGTAATCAACTGGTCACCACGTTTACCAACTCCCCCTCTGATCCGCAGCGGGTGCTGTACGCCATGCATCACACCCTGGAGGACATACCGCCCTTATCGGCTGTGCCTACACCAATCCCAGCCCCAACCCTGACCCCACAGCCGAGCCTGACATTAACGCCGTTTGTGCCAACCCCCACGCCCCAAGCGCCACTGTCTGATTCAAGCGCAGCTCCTCCGCCAGTCAATGGCGCTACGCCTGGGTTTGCCCTTTGGTTAGGAATTGCCCCAAGTCTGCTATTGATAACAAGCATTATTATCTTCCGGTCGCTACGGAAACACTACTAGCGATATACGCATTGCATAGTGATAAGCTACACCAACTACTTGTTCACAACACATGTGCTCAGGCTATAAAGCGCCACTCTTGGGCATAATGTGCCAGGCAGCTCGTGACCATTTACAAACAGATGTTGAACCAACAAGCATGCGTATCCTTGTTATTTCCAACTACTATCCACCCTTTGAGCTGGGTGGATGGGAACAACTCACGCGTGATGTGGTCTTTCAACTCGGAGAACGAGGGCATGAGGTGTACGTGCTAACTAGCAACTATCAGGCTGCGCATGTCACAACACCTGAACCGGGGGTAGCAAGGGTGTTACACCTGCAAAGTCCAGATCACGTGCATTATCATCCATGCTATACCTTGGCGTACCGCTGGCGCGAACGACAGAACCAGCGCCACCTCACTCAGGCAGTGGCCCACTTTGCGCCAGACGTCATTTTCATTCATGCCATGTGGAATCTGTCACATAGCATTGCCCGGCATGCAGAGCAACTGTGTCCTGGCACAGTGGCCTACTACATTGCCAGCCCGTGGCCCACCGAGTTGGACGCACATACAGCCTACTGGACGGCACCGGCAGCCCATCTCTGGCTCCGCCTGCCCAAACAGTGGGTGGGCACACTGGCGCGCAAAATAATCCTTTCCACCGTCCCGCGCAGTCAATTGACCTTTGCCCACGTCTTGTGCGTCAGCGCGTTCATGCAACGTTACATGGTGAACGAGGTTGGTGTCCCCTTCTCACAGACCCGCGTGGTATACAATGGCATTGACGTGACTGAGTTTACACTGCGCGACGAAATATGCCAGCTTCACGCGCCGCTCCGGCTGCTGTATGCCGGTGGATTGTTGGAGCATAAGGGAGTTCATACCGCCATCGAAGCCATGGGCCGCCTCGCACACCAACCGGGTCTCGACTCGATAACGCTCTCTGTGGTGGGTGCCGGTCACCCCAAGTACAAAGCCCACCTGCGTACACTGGTAGAACGAGACGGCATTGCCAACCGGGTTCACTTCTGGGGCCGGGTTCCACGGGAGAGGATGCCCAATGTGTTGCGACAGCATGATGTGCTGGTCTTTCCATCTACCGGGCCCGAAGCCTTGCCACGAATGATGCAGGAGGCCATGGCCTGTGGCCTCGTTGTCATCGGCACCACCACCGGGGGGACAGCAGAGATTCTACGAGATGAAGAGAATGGCTTGACCTTCGCTCCTGGCGATGCCGATGGCCTGGCAGCCCAGGTCCAGCGATTGGCAGCCGACCCAGATTTACGTGCTCGGTTGGCACAGACTGGCCAGCAGACGGTAGTGGAAAAGTTCACCCTGGACCGCATGGTGGGCGAGATCGAGGTCTACCTGCTGAAAGTAGTAGCAACATCCTCTGGAAGCATTTCGCAAAACGGTATAGAGGGCCATCGAGAATGAAGATCCTGCATATCACTGAAACTTTTGCCCCAGCCGGGGGCGTTGAAACCTACGTCCTTGAGCTGCTGCCGCTCCTTGAGGCGCGTGGTCACCAGAACGCTGTTATCTATCGCCGAGAACATCCCAGAACCCCAGCGACTGATGGGAAGCCGATTTACCACGCTCCAGTGACGGAAAAGCCAGAACGCGATCGGGCGCTCATCGCAGACATCATCCGCCGCCAGAAGCCAACGATCATCTACTTGCATGCTGTGTATGATCCTGACGTGGTGATGGAAGCCGCCCGCCTTGCGCCAACGGTGGCTTACGTCCACGGCTTCTATCCGGTCTGCCCCGGCTTGGCCAAGTACTACCGGCGTGGAGACCAGGTGTGTACTCGTCCCTTTGGCCTTGGCTGCGTGCCCCTGATCTACCTGCGCCGCTGTGCCAGTGCCCGGCACCCTCGGAGCGTTTCCCGCATTATGCAAACCACCAGGCAGCACCTGGCTACCTACCGGTCGCTGCCCCAGGTCTTTGTCGCCAGCTCATACATGAAAGATCTATTGATACGGAATGGGTTTGAAGCAAGGCGCATCGCGGTACTGCCCTATTTCATCCACCTGCCGCCCAAGTCCGAAATCACCGATCCCGGTCCTGATCGCCCAAGTATTCTGTTTGCAGGCCGACTGGAAATTGAGAAAGGGTTACCGTATCTGCTCAAAGCCCTGCGCCTGGTACGGATGCCACACCAGTTTTTCGTAGCTGGGGATGGAAGTTTGAAGCAACGATATATTCTTCTGGCAAAACATCTAAACATGGTCAGCCGTGTACGGTTCCTGGGATGGCTCTCAGCCAACGAACTGCAAGCGTGCTATCGTCGTTGTACTGTTGCCGTCATGCCCACCATCATGCCAGAACCCTTCGGCAAAGTAGGGGTGGAGGCCATGGCGAACAGCAGGCCGGTGGTGGCTTTTAACGTGGGGGGCATCCCCGACTGGCTCAAGGATGGTTACAATGGGTTTCTTGTACCATCACGGGATGTCAAGCGGCTAGCAGCGAGAATAGATCAACTGCTGGACGACGCCGCTTTGGCCACGCAACTGGGCTCCAATGGCAGAAGGTACGTTGAACAAAATTACTCATCTGAGCAGCATCTTGACCAACTCTTGCACATTCTTAAAACCGTCACACATTCGAGCGGGTAAGAGATGTTTGTGAGCGTCGTCATTCCTACCTACAACCGCAAAGACTCGCTGCGTGAAACCCTCACCTCGTTGGCCCGGCAAACCTGGCCTGCTGATCGCTGTGAAGTTATCGTTGTGGATGACGGCTCAACCGACGGAACGGAGGAGATTGCGAAGGAGGCTTTCCCTTTCACCCTTCGCTACATTCGCCAGCCCAACCAGGGTGCTGCCGTTGCCCGGAACCGGGGCGCCACCGAGGCGCGTGGCAAGCTTCTGTTGTTTCTGGACGACGATATAACCATCGTGCCCGGTTTCCTGGATGCAACGGTGCATGCGCATCAACAGTATGACCAAGTCGTTGTGGTAGGAACTTTGCGGCCTGTCCTTCACGGCAATGAATCCATCTTCACTGAAATATACAGTTGGGAGACGGCTACTCGATCGAGGCAACACGGTGCTGTTTTCGAATTTGTCTCCTTCACCGACTGTTTGACTGGCATGTTCTCTGTGAAACGAGATCACTTCTTTACCATTGGTGCGCTCCAGGATCTGGCTGGTGACGGGCGCGTGGCCTGGGGGGATGTGGATTTCGGCTACCGCGCTCAGCAACTTGGATTTCAGTTCATCTGCTGCAATCAAGCAATCGGCTATCACGACGATTTTGCCATTCGAGATCTGGCAACCCATGCACATCGCTGGCAGCGTGCCAGCCAAGCTGCCATTCGTCTGTTCCAAACACATCCTGAAATCCAGTCCCACATCCCCATGTTCCACGACAAACCCCCCATCGCCTGGCGCTGGGACCCGCCTCACCTCATCGTCCGCAAACTGGCCCGCCACGTCGCCTCGTCCCGGCCGACGCTGTGGGGCATGGAACAAATCGTGAGCGTCCTGGAGCAACGTTACCCATCACCCATTCTACTCCGTTCCCTCTATCGCTGGATCATCGGCGGCTACATCTTCCGCGGCTACCGGGAAGGATTGCGTGAATACGGTCCAATTGAGGAACACGGATGAACATAGAATTTTGTGTGCTTGCCTTTTCCTTGCGTTCCATCCTCTGAGGTGCTATGACCAATCGCCTGCTACCCATTAGCCTGCCACGCCGCTGGCTGGAACAAAAAGCAGAATTGTGGCTGCGCCCGCTGGTCATCGCCGGCGTGCTGCTGGCCAGTGCCCGCTGGGCCCCCCGCGCTTCCCAGCGCCACCTGGTTCTGCTCGTGGGCGCTGGCATGGCCCTTGTCTTCCTGCGCTGGCCGCCCCTGGGCCTTGCAACCCTCATCGCCGCCAGCCTGGTGGTGCCCTTCGCCATCGACACCGGCACCCAGACCAGCCTCAACGTCACCGTGCTGCTCTTGCCCCTGCTCATCGGCCTGTGGCTGTTCGACATGGTGGCGCACCAACGCCAGGTACGGCTGCTTCCCTCTCGCCCCATATGGCCGTTGCTGGCCCTTGCCCTGGTGGCTGCCCTTGCCCTTATCTCCGGCCAACTGCCCTGGCTCGCCTTTGCCCAGACCGCACCCCTGCGCGCCCAGGCTGGCGGCCTGGCCGTCTTTTGGCTCTCCGCCGGTGCTTTCCTGCTGGTGGCTCACCAGGTGCAGGACCTGCGCTGGCTCCAGCGGCTGACCTGGCTCTTCCTGGCTCTGGGCGGGCTGTACGTCGCCGCGCGGCTGGTGCCAGGGCCGGGCCGTTTTGTGGTGCGGCTGTTTCCGCGAGGATCTACAGGTGGCCTCTTCTGGACCTGGCTGGTGGCCCTGGCCTTAAGCCAGGCCGCCTTCAACCGGCGTCTGCATCTGCGCTGGCGGCTGGCCCTGGGCGGGCTGGTGCTGGCGACCTTCTACGTGAACCTGTTCCAGGCCCGATCGTGGGCTTCCGGCTGGCTGCCGCCCCTGGTGGCTGTGGTAGCCACCCTCTGGGCCGGCGCGCCGCGCCTGGGGCTGCTGGCCACCCTGGCTGGTGGGGTGCTGGCTGCGCTGAACACACAAAAGGTCGTCAACCTGATTATGATCAACGAAGAGTCCAGCCTGGTGACGCGCCTGGAAGCCTGGCGCATCCTGGCCGAGATCGTCAAGGTCAATCCCATCTTAGGGCTGGGGCCGGCCAACTACTGCTGGTACACACCCCTCTATTCCCTCTTGGGCTGGTACGTGAAGTTCAACTCCCACAACCAGTACGTGGACATCATCGCCCAGACAGGCCTGCTGGGGCTGGCCTGCTTTCTGTGGTTCGTCTGGGAAGTGAGCTGGCTGGGCTGGCGCCTACGAGCACGGATGCCAGCGGGATTCGCACAGGCTTATGTGTATGGGGCGCTGGGCGGGCTGGCCGGTACCCTGGCCGCCGGGATGCTGGGCGATTGGGTGCTGCCCTTTGTCTACAACATTGGCCTGGCCGGGTTCCGGGCCAGTGTGTTAGGGTGGCTGTTTCTGGGGGGATTGGTGAGTCTGAAGTATCAAGCTACCCCAGGGTCTGATAGAGCAGTTGAGGGCGGAGTGTGAGCGAACCGTCTACAGCGCCGACTGACTTGTCTGATGAAACTCACGCAATGATTTGCCGAATTTGCCAGGCTGGTCAACAAGACCAGCTTTACCGTCAGAGGAGCTTTGATGTATTACGCTGCAAGAAATGTGGCACAGTGTTTGTGCAACCTACCGATCAGTCTGCGATCCTGGAACTGGAGCGACAAGCCAGCGAAGAAGGCAACCGCTATATGCGCGAGGTATTTATCGAACGGCAGACATTCTGGCTCCAGCACTGGGCGGGACGTTTGAGGCGAATCGAATCACTCCTGGGACGAACAGGCCGTTTACTGGACATTGGATGCGCCATGGGTTACTTCCAACTCGCGGCCGAGCGCCAGGGTTGGACTGCAGTGGGGGTAGAAGTATCACAGGAGCAAGCCGTTTATGCACGAGAAGTGTTGGGGCTCGACGTATACACTGGACGATTTGAAGACACTGATTTCGAACCAGCCTCGTTCGACTTGATCACGCTCTGGGGTGTGATTGAGCACGTGTCGGACCCACGCCGATTCTTGGTGCAAGCGAGGAAATTGCTCAAGTCCGATGGCATGCTGGTTCTCCAGACTCCCAACCAAGGCAGTTTGATCACGATCCTTGCCCAGCTTGGCTACTATTTATCTCTAGGAAGTTATTTACTACCGGTTTGTTCCTTGGACAACATTTTCAGGTTCGACGAACAGACTCTCCGACAGTTGATCGAGTGGTCTGGTTTTGAGACGGTCAGGATTGAACAGTACGATAATCTCGAAGTAATGCTGACCAGAATGGCACTGCAACCCAATCCAAGATTGAGACGCATCGCTCTGACATTCTTGAATATACTGGCAGCTTGGCTGGAACGGCGCAACCAGTTGGTTGCCTATGCCAAGGCTGAGGACGGGGGCTCGCCTTTTAGGAAAGCATTCCGATAGACTCTCGCTCCTTTGTGTACAACATCGGCCTGTCCGGGTTCCGGGCCAGTGTGCTGGGCTGGCCGTTTCTGGGGGGGCTGGTTGTGCTGGAAAAGACGTCGAAAGTAGAAAGCTCAAAGCCCATGCCCAACAATCCCGACCAAAAACGGTAAGACGATCATGTTTGATTGCACCCACCGACCTAACATCATTATCCTTATCTTGGATGCTGTGCGAGCCAGGAACGTATCTTGCTATGGGTATCCAGTGAAAACCACGCCGCACCTGGATGCCTTTGCCGCTGAGAGTGTGCTGTTCCAGCGTGCGTTCTCACCGGCTACGTGGACTATCCCGACACATGCGTCTCTCCTGAGCGGACTCTACCTGTCTCAACACAGGATCGAGAACGTAAAAGCTGATCGGCGCTTCAACGAAGCGATAGTCACACTGCCAGAGGTCTTGTCGTCTTGCGGGTATCATACAGTGGCATTCTCACAGAACATGCTGTTTAGCCCGAATCACCATCTGGGGGGCTTTGACGAATTCTACGACCTGGAGACATTGTTAGGCTCGCGGTTGCTGACCAGATTTGTCCAACGCATGTCCGATGTCTCGGCGGGCCCTTTGCGCAGGGCCGCGCGCTACGTGAGGAAGATGATCACACCGCGCCTGCTGCTAGACGCTATGTATGATTGGATCAGCGCCAGGGATGAGAAGGAACCCTTCTTCCTGATGGCCAACGTCGCCAATGCACACTACGCATGGGCACCACCACCTGACATTCTACTTCAAATCAGGCTCAACCCAAAGTATTTGCTGAAACAAGACTTTGTCGCCCTGGATCCGTTTGCTTTCAATGCTGGGAAGCGGCAGGTCACCGAGGTGCATCGCCGGGTCTGGCACTCTCTCTATAATGCTGCTATTATGCACGTGGATCGCGAAGTTGGACGTTTCCTGCACTATCTACGTCGGTGGAGGAGATGGCGAAACACCATTATAGTGATAACCGCCGATCATGGCGAGATGCTGGGGGACTACCGTGACATCGTTGGACACACACTGAGTCTGCATGACAACTTGATTCACGTACCGCTGATTGTTCTTCACCCGGAGTATCCGCCGGGGCTCATAGTTGAAGGGGTGGTTCAAACCTTAGACTTGTACCCCTCAGTGTTGGAATGGGCCCGTGTTCCCGCAGACAGGGTACCCGCTGCCCAGAGGCAGCGCCCCTCTCTTTCGATCGCTGTAGCGGCCGCCAATGACCTGAGCGGTTTTGCCTTCGCAGAAGAGGACTATACTGACAGCTATGACGTGTTGGAGGGACTTCTTAGCGTGAATCCAGCCATGGATCCCAAGAGGTATCCTCGACAGCAAATCACCGTCGTCTCCGCCACTCACAAGTACGTTTGGTATGACGATCGCCCTGGAGAGTTTTACAACCTTATAGCCGATCCGGATGAGGGGCATAACCTGATCAACGCCAACACAGCTACGGACCGAGCTACCTTGACAGAACTCCAGCGTGCTCTAGAAACGTGGCGTTCCAGGCTAGAGGTGTTTCCTCCACGCCCTGTGGACGATGCAGCGGAAATGGACTCATCAGTAATAGAGCGTTTGAAGTCACTGGGGTACATAGCATGAAACTGGAATGCACCAATCTGGTTGTCTCCCAATTGACTGGTTCGCGCGCCTGCTAGTTTGCTGTCGCCATGGACTTGTCCATCATCATCGTCAACTGGAACATCCGCGACCTGCTGGCGCAATGCCTGGCATCGGTCTACGCCCACCCGCCCGATGGGGAGTTTGAGATTTTCGTTGTGGACAATGCCTCGACGGATGGCAGCGCCCAGATGGTGCGGAAGCGGTTCCCCCAGGTGCGGCTCATCGAGAACACGAAGAACGTCGGTTTCGCCCGGGCCAACAACCAGGCCATCCAGCAGAGCGCGGGGTGTTACGTGCTCTTGTTGAACCCGGACACCGAGGTGCATCCCGGCGCGCTGGAGAAACTGGTCCGCTTCATGGAGGCCTATCCCCAGGCCGGCGCGGCTGGAGCGCGGCTCCTCAACCCCGACGGCACCCTCCAGCCCTCGTGCCACCCGGCACCGACGCTCTCCCGCGAACTCTGGCGGCTGTTCCACCTGGACGCCCTCTGGACCTACGCCTGTTACCCTATGGCAGGCTGGGACCTGGACACGCCCCGAGAGGTAGACATGATACAGGGCGCCTGCCTGCTCCTGCGCCGGGAAGCTCTGGACCAGGTCGGGTTGCTGGATGAGGACTATTTCATCTACTCAGAAGAGGTAGATCTCTGTCACAGGCTACGCCAGCGTGGCTGGAAGGTTTACTGGGTGCCCCAGGCCCAGGTGATACATTACGGCGGCCAGAGCACCCAACAAGTGGCGGCCGACATGTTCCTGCGTCTCTACCAGGGCAAGGTCCTCTACTTCCGCAAGCATCACGGCCGGCTGGCGGTCCAAGCCTACAAGCTCATCCTGCTGATCGCCGCCCTGGCCCGACTATCACTCAGCCCCCTGGCCTGGCTGGAGCGCCCGCCTCTGCGCCAACAGCACCTGGCCCGGGCCGACCACTACCGGCGGCTGGTGATGGCCCTGCCGGAGATGTAACTACCATGCGTATCCTTTTCCTGACCCAAGTTCTGCCCTACCCATTGGACGCCGGCCCCAAGGTGCGCGCCTATTACGTGCTGCGCCACTTGGCCCAGTCCCACACCATAACCCTGGTCTCCTTCGTCCGGCCCGGCGACACGCCGGCCTCGGTGGAGCACCTGCAGCAATTTTGCCAGGCCGTCCACACCCTGCCCATACCCCGCTCCCCTGCCCGGGACGCCCGGCACCTGCTGCGCAGCCTGCTCAACGGTTCTCCTTTCCTAATCGCCCGCGACTGGGTTCCCGAAATGGCTCAATTAATTCAAGATCTGCTTAGCACGCATCACGCCTCACGCTTCACGTTTCACGCTTCACGTTTCACGCTTCACGCTTCACGCTTCACGTTTCACGTTTCACGCAACACAAACTTCGACGTCATCCACGCCGACCAACTCTATATGGCCCCCTATGCCCTGCAGACTCTCCAATACCCAATACCCAATACCCAATACCCACCATTGGTCCTGGATCAACACAACGCGGTCTATCAGGTGGCGGCGCGGCTGGCCGAGGGGGAGCGCAACCCGCTCAAGCGGGCGCTGCTGGCGCTGGAAGCACGCAAGATGGCACGCTACGAAGCCTGGGCCTGCAGCCAGTTTGACCGCGTGGTAACAGTAACAGACCAGGATCGAGTGAATCTCGAATCGCAACTTACAAATCACAAATTCGCCATTCACCATTCGCCATTCGCCACCATTCCCATCTGCGGGGATCCAGAAGCCACGCCCGTGGTCGCCCGCAAAGCCCATGCCCGCCGGGTGACCTTTCTGGGAGGGCTGCACTATCCACCCAACGCGCAGGGAGTGCTCTGGTTCGCAGAGCAGGTCTTTCCCCGGGTGCTGGCCCAAGTGCCCGATGCCGTACTGACCATCATCGGCAAAAACCCACCAGCGGAGCTCCAAAATCCAAAATCCAAAATCCAAAAATCGAATCTGGAAGTGACGGGATACGTGGCGGATCTCTGGCCCTACCTGGAAGAGACGGCAGCGTTCGTGGTGCCGCTGCTGGCCGGCGGCGGGATGCGGGTCAAGATCGTGGACGCCTGGATGCGGGAGCTGCCCGTCGTCAGCACCACCGTCGGCGCTGAGGGAATTCAAACCCGGCCAGGGGAAAACATCCTCATCGCTGACACCCCCGCAGCCTTTGCCCAGGCCACGGTGCGCCTGTTGCAAAATCCAGATAAAGGGCAACGGCTGGCCCAGGCCGGCCGGCGGTGGGCCGAACAACACTACAACTGGCGGGTGGTCTATCGTCTGTGGGATCAGGTTTACGCCGGGCTGGGAGCAGGATGAAGCTTGTTCTGTCCCTCCCCTAATCTTTCCATGTTCACTCCGAGAGGAAAGCATGGAGTTTTCTGTCCACACGGTACAAGCTGTCTACGATAAAGTCTATGCCAATCCTGGTCTGATGGGCACGCAGCTTGACCAGGAGTATTCGCGAGTAACAAAGACAAGCCTACTGAACATGTGCAGCGACGCTCCCAATCTACGCATCCTTGACATTGGAACGGGTGATGGCGATCTATGGCAATTTGCGCCTATGGTGCTTGAGTGGCACGCTATTGACGTTTCCCCCGTCGGCACAAGACGCGCCCTGGACCGCTTCCCACGTCTGAGGACTGCTGTAGCCATCTCTGAATGTCTGCCCTACCCAGACCACTTCTTTGGCGCGGCGATCGCTGTGGACACTATCGAACACGTCTTTGACATTCAGACGAGTCTCCGGGAAGTCAGGCGAGTGTTGGTCCCCGGTGGTAAATTCGCCCTTTCCGTACCTACACCAAATTCACTCCGCAAGTGGGCATACAATCGTTTGTTACGCCGAGGTCCATCACCAATAATGCTTGCTCGGCTGCTGTGGACTGTTGCACGACGCATCTTGCTGTTTGGCAGGGCAACCTTCCAGCCGATTGATCGTGACCTTTCGCCGGGCGAATGGTCTTCGTTGCTAGAAACCGCGGGCTTTAATATCGTAACTACCGTGGAGTGGCCAGCCGCCCCACTGAAGCCCATTGTTTACCTGATTGGAACCCAGATTCAAGAAGAGAAGAGGTAAAGACAAACGATGCCTCTGCTTCCGCCCATTTCCCGGTCTACACAACGTCTCTTGCTACTGATTCTGACTCTTGCTCTCTTCACCCGAGTGCTTGCCGCGTTCTATCTAGGGAATACGGTAAGTGGCCTTTCTGGCGCCCATGACGAAATATCCTACAGCATGCTGGGGCAACGTTTTGCCAGCGGGCACGGAATGACCTTTCCACAACACTGGTATCCCTGGATTGAGCCCAATGCGCCGCAGTCCTACTATTCGTACACCACAAGTCTTTACCTTGCTGGCATATACGCCCTGTTTGGCTATTACCCTATCATTGCCCGCTTGGTCACAGCTATCCTGAGCACCCTGCTGGTATTGCTGATCTTTCTCGTGGCACGACGTCTGTTTGGCCATCGAGTTGCAATCATTTCCAGCACCATAGCGGCCGTTTATGCCTACCTGATCTTCTACGGCGTCACGTTGGTCACCGAGACTCCGTTCATGTTGGCGCTGCTGGTCGCCTTCTATATTGCCCTTAAAATCGTACAGCGTTCCAGCATCGTCCTCTGGATCTCCCTTGGTGTTGCTCTGGCTGTTGCCGTTCTCTTGCGCATGGCGGTGCTGTTCTTCGTCCTTACCCTGTTGGTTTGGCTAGCACTGGCAATGCGCCAACGGCGTCAGGCCTACATGCTCAGCATCCCGGTGCTCATCATAGTACTGGCCATTCTCCCTTTCACCGTCCATAACTATCGCCTTTGGGGCCGTTTCATGCTGCTAGAGTCACAATTTGGACATGTCTTCTGGAACGGCAATCATCCCGATCATCAAGGCAACTTTCACCCCTCAAAGGTCTTTCCCATTCCACCAGAGGTGCTTAAGAGCAAAAACGATGCCGAAATCACCAGCCGTCTGCTCCGTATGGGTATCCAAAATGTACTGGACGATCCTGAGCATTTCCTGCTCCTGACAGCCACACGGCTGCGCGAGTTTTTCAAGTTCTGGCCCACTGCGGACTCGACGCTTCAAGCCAACGTGCTTCGTGCTGCCTCTTTCGGCGCCATCCTGCCTTTTGCAGTCATCGGTTTGATCCTGAATCTCCGGCGCTTGCGTTCCCTTGCTCCGGTCTACCTCTTCATGATCGTGCATACGGGTGTCTATGCCATATCGTGGACGATGATTCGCTATCGCATCCCCTTAGATGTGTTCTTTATCATGTTTGCCGCATACACCATTGATGGAAGCTACACAGCTCTGCGCCGACGTTTCAGTCCACGACGGACCGATGCAGTGACCGGATGTTGAAAGGATGGGCTAGATGATAGATTTGTATCAGCTTTACAAGCTACTGGAGCGATGGTACACCGGCGTGCCGCGCCTCTTCAACTCGGGGAGAGCCCTCCCCCCTCTGCAGATGGTCTTTGAGCTTACCTACCGCTGCAACCTGCGTTGCCCCATGTGCTACCAGCGCCGGCAAGAAAAGCTGCTGGGCGTGAGCCACGGCAAAGCTTCCCAGGAACTGGACTTAGAGGCTATTAAAAGAATCATTGACCAGACTCCTCCTTGGGCCTTGATCATCTTCACCGGGGGGGAAATCTTCGTCCGAAAGGATATCCTGAGCATCCTGGAATATGCCTCTCGCAAGCGCCGTTGTCATATCGTCACCAACGGGACGCTGATAAGCGACGAAACCGCCCGGGCGCTGGTGGAAATGGGACTGCTCTCTATTGGCTTCTCCATTGACGGCAACGAAGAAATCCATGACCGGATGCGCGGGTCGGGCACCTTCGCCAAGGCTTTTGAGGCTATGAAGGTCATTCATCAAATGAGGTCAAGAAACGGGAGGCGCTTCCCTTTGTTGAACATCAAGACGACCATCACGCAGGATAACGTCGGCGTTCTGACCGATCTCATTGATGTGGGCTGTGAAGTAGAGGCCGAGTACTGCACCCTGCAGATCATGAACACCTCCCTATGCACCAGCGGCATGTACTTCCACGAGACTCTGGATCCCTATTTGAGCCCGCCGCCTCCCATCACAGACTTTGACGTTAACCTGCTGCGTTCCCAGTTAGAAACTATCGAGTCACGGTCTGCTGATCAGGGCCCTGTGGTCAGGGTCTCCCCAGCCTTGACCCCTTCTCAGATCGCCAGCCACTATGCCAACGCCTTCGATATCCGCCAGTACTTCTGTACTGCACCCTGGTCTGGGATCAATGTCTCACCCTATGGGGATGTTTACCCTTGCTTTAATTATCGCATCGGCAGTTTGCGTCAGTCGAGTCTGGGCGAGCTCTGGAACAATGAGCACTATCGGACCTTTCGCCGGAGCCTGCGCAAGAATGGGCTCTTTCCGGGGTGCGTCGGCTGCTGCGATCTGATCTAACGGGCTAGGGATCATTCGAGATGGCATCTCCCACCTTGCCTCAATTTATTAGGTGCAACCTCTGTGGAGCTGACGACGCCGCTCCGCTGTTTCGACCGAAACACGCTTGTGGTACTGTCGTCCAATGTAAACAGTGTGGGCTGGTTTATGTGAACCCCAGGGAGAATGTCCAATATATGCCCGCCCACGATCCATCGGAAGTCAAGGAAACCTGGGAAAGCGACTGGTTCATCCGCTACCTGGAAGAGAGTGAATGGAAGAAGCACAACTTTTCCCAGGCTCTGAAGGATATCCGGCGGCTGAGCCGCGATGACGAAACGTCCATCAAACTCCTGGATTTCGGCTGCTCCATCGGGCTTTTCCTCAGTCTGGTCGAGGATCTGGGATGGCAGGCCTACGGAATTGAGCCGGATGCTGCCCTGGCCCTGTTCGCCATGGAGAAATTCAGCTTACGTGTGTTTAATGGGACGTTGCAACAGGCCGCCTTCCCCGACGCCTTCTTTGACATCGTGACCAGCTTTCAGGTCTTTGAGCACCTTTCCGACCCGACCACGGAACTGGCGGAGATCACCCGCGTTTTAAATCCGGGGGGATTGTTGGTCATAGACGTGCCCAGCATCGACAATATCTGGTATAGGATCCTGAGAGAGAGACACAGACACTTCTCCACCCCTCAACATTTATACTTCTTCACACCTCGAACAATGACCGCATTGCTCAACCAGGCTGGTTATGAAATATTAGAGATCCGATTTCCTACCAGAAGCTTGAGCATCGAGCATCTGATCGAACATCACATCGCCGGCTACAGCCGCACTGCATCCATCGCTCTGGGGGCTCTGGCCAGACGTTTGAACCTGCTGGATAAAACCTTATCACTCAATCTTAAAGACATCATGTGCGTCTACGCCGAGAAGAGAGGATCCTGCCATTTCTCCGTTCAATCCGTTCCAAAAATCTGTTGACAGCTTGCTGAAACCATGCCCACCCAAATCCAAAAACCGTCAGAGCCAAAAGAAACCATTGTGAAACAAACCATGCGCATCCTATACATCGTCCCCTACGTCCCCAACCTCATACGAGTCCGGCCCTACAACCTGATTCGCCACCTGGCCGCTCGCGGCCACGAGGTGACAGTTCTCACCCTGTGGACCACCGAACAGGAGCGGGCCGACGCCCAGGCGCTGAAAAAACACTGTCACCGCGTCGTCTCCCTGCCCCTGTCCCGCTGGCGCTCCCTGTGGAATTGCCTGCGTGCCCTGCCCACCCACCTGCCTTTGCAAGCCGTCTACTGCTGGCACCCCAATCTCATTTCTCAACTCTCCAATCTCCATCCTCCATCCTCCATCCTCCAGCCTCAACCATTCGACGTCGTCCACGTGGAACACCTGCGTGGAGCGCGCTACGGACTGCATCTCCAATCTCCAACTTCCAATCTCCAACTTTCAATCCCCATCGTGTGGGACAGCGTGGATTGCATCTCTTACCTCTTCGAGCAGGCCGCCCAGGAAAGCCGCAGCGCGTTTGGGCGGCTGGTGACACGCTTGGAACTCGGCCGCACGCGGCGGTACGAAGGGTGGCTGGTGGGGCAGTTTGACAGCGTGCTAGTAACCTCAGAAACAGACAGGCAAGCTTTAGAAATTCTACACGCCTCACGTTTCACGCAACACGCTTCACGTTTCACGTCTTACACACCACCCATCACGGTTCTACCAAATGGCGTTGACCTGGCCTACTTCACCCCCACCGACGAGCCCCGCGAGCCCGACACGCTGATCTTCAGCGGCAAGATGAGCTACCACGCCAACGTCACCGCTGCCCTGTACCTGGTGCATGACATCATGCCTCACGTCTGGGCCCAGCGGCCGGACGTCAAAGTCTGGATCGTCGGCAAAGACCCGCCAAGGGAAATCACAAATCTCAAAACCAGCCATCAGCCATCAGCCATCAGCCATCAGCCAATTGCCGTCACCGGCACTGTGCCCGACATCCGCCCCTACCTGCGCCGGGCGACAGCGGCGGTAGTGCCCACCCCGTATGGCGCGGGCATCCAGAACAAAGTGCTAGAGGCCATGGCCTGCGGCACGCCGGTGGTGGCCAGCCCGCAGGCGGTATCGGCCTTGCAGGTGGTCCAAGGGCAAGATTTATTAGTGAGACGCGAGCCGCGAGAGTTTGCCCGGGACATATTGCGACTGTTGGAGGATCGGGACCTGGCATCGCGGTTGGGGGCAGCCGGGCGACACTATGTGGAGGAAAATCACAACTGGGATGTTGTGACTGGTGAACTCGAGAAAATATACCAGGAAGTTGCCACGACTTAGCCCTCCGGTTCATCTTTACCTGTTTTCACGCCATACGTTGACATTATTATTGGATAAATCAGGATTTCGCGTTATTAAATTGCTCGAACCCGCACATGGTGACTACACGTGGTTCCCCGTCACCATCGGGGACGGTACGAGTTTAGTGGAAAGACTGTTTCTTGGCATTGATCGCATTGGAGCCATGTTCGGCGCCGGTGAAGTTCTGGCAGCGTTTGCTCGCAAGGCAAAGTAGTGAAATCGTCGCCCGGCTTTATGAACCTGTAGAGCGTAGCGATTGGCGACTTTTGAGGCAATGGAGAAAAGGACAATGAATACCGCTGATATCGCTCAGACAAACAGCACCCGCCCACGCACTGTGGGCAGCGCAAAGGACAAACGTCTCTTTCTGGCGTTTCTCGTTACGGCCGACGTGGTGGCCATCGTAGCTGCCTTCGCCCTGGCCCATCAGTTGCGCTTTGTGTGGTTGCCATATTATGGCCCTTACTCGCTCCGCAACTACGCCACCTTGATAGCCGGCATCGTCCCTATCTGGCTGGTCATCTTTGCTGCCCTTCAACTGTACAATCGTGACTACCTCTTGGGCGGCACAACCGAATACGCCTACGTCTTCAACGCCGTCTCCATCGGCATGGTGGGCGTCATTGTCTTTGGTTTCTTCCTGCGCGACGAAATCACCATATCCCGCGGTTGGCTCATCATCTCCTGGCTCGTGGCCCTCATGTTCGTGGGTGGAACCCGCTTCACCCTGCGCCACGCTGTCTACGCCCTGCGCCGCCATGGATACTTCACCGTCCCCAGCATCGTGGTCGGAGCCAACGAGGAGGGCCAGGCCATCGCTCGGCAGTTGATTCACACACCCACCTGTGGCGCTCGCATCCTGGGCTTCGTTGACAATTGTCTCCCTGCTGGCACCGAGGTCATGGACGGCCTGACGGTTCTCGGCCCCACCTCTTCCCTGCCCCAACTGGTCCACGAGCACAGCGCCGAGGAGCTGGTTGTGGCCACCACGACCCTGTCCCGCGAACAGCTTCTGGAAATCTTCCAGACCTTTGGACTGAACAACGGCCTTGAAATCCGCCTCTCGTCGGGGCTGTTTGAGATCCTGAGCACCGGGGTACGTGTCAAGGAGATCGGCTACGTTCCACTGGTCAGCCTGAACAAAGTACGCCTCAGNNCGCCCTGCTGGTCCTGGCACCCTTCTTCCTGTTGGTCGCTTTGCTGATCAAGCTTGATTCGCCTGGGCCGGTGTTCCACCGGCGGAAGGTGCTGGGTGTCGGAGGAAAGGTGTTTCACGCGCTAAAGTTTCGCACCATGCTAGCCAACGCCGACGAGGTCCTGAACGCAAACCCGCGGCTCAAAGAAGAGTATCAGCGTAACCACAAGCTCAAGGACGATCCCCGGATCACCCGCCCCGGACGCTTCTTGCGCCGCTATAGCATTGACGAGCTGCCCCAGCTCATCAATGTGCTGCTGGGCCAGATGAGCCTGGTAGGGCCGCGCATGATCTCCCCGGAGGAGGAAGGGGAGTATGGCCGGTGGAAGATGAACCTTCTGACCGTCAAGCCGGGCATCACCGGTCTGTGGCAGGTCAGCGGCCGCAGTGACGTCTCTTACTCGCAGCGGGTACGTCTGGATATGAACTATATCCGCAACTACAACATCTGGCTGGACTTGCAGATCCTTTTGTTCCGCACCCTGCCCACCGTGATCAAGGGGCGGGGGGCGTACTGAGCGCAAAGGAGGTGAGCAAGCTGTGATCATCACCCAGACGCCAATCCGCATCAGCTTTGTGGGCGGGGGGACTGACTTTAAGGATTTCTTCTCCCGCGAAGGTGGGTGCGTCCTTAGCTCGGCCATTGATAAGTACATCTTTGTCATCATCAAAGAGCGGTTCGACGACAAGATCCGGGTCGGATACACCAAAACCGAAATGGTGGACAGCATTGACGAG
>JABAOC010001225.1_pt10 | contig 35748 bp, 40 predicted proteins | sample 7062161 | NCBI WGS metagenome assembly JABAOC01 (sample SAMN14538625, study PRJNA623070) | marine sediment metagenome | biome: marine biome [ENVO:00000428]; feature: marine pelagic biome [ENVO:01000023]; material: deep marine sediment [ENVO:00002113] | place: India: Gulf of Khambhat ... | reverse complement strand
CGTCACACAAATATCCAATGGGCAGCCCAAAAAATCCGCCACTTCCCGTCCTACCTCCACCCCTCCCCGAGGTATCGCTAAAACAACCACGTTTTCTTTACCTTTATATTTCCCAAGCTCCTCCGTCAATTTTCTCCCTGCTTCTTTTCTGTCTTTAAACATTTTCCCTATTCCCTTTATTCTTTCATTCTTTTATTCCTGTATTTAAACCCAGTATAGCACAAAAAATACTGCTCCAAAAAAGAAGCAGCATCTTAACTTCTACTTTTCCTTGTATTCTTTTAGTTCTTTATTCTTAACTTAACCAACTTGCTTTTCCGCAAAATCTCCGACCACCGGAATCTTAAATTTCTCTCCTTGATAAGCCTTAAGCATACAAACAAGCCAAAGGATAAATCCTAAGATCATCACCAGCGGTGACAGCATCCACCCCACTACCGGCACCATCACTGCAATATTCAAAACTCCAAAAGTCACTATTGACTGCATTGCGTGAAAGCGGACAAATTTGTCATCCTTTTCAATTAATAAAAACACCAGCCCTGTTATCCACCCCAATAAATAACACAAAGCCGCGGCCGTATTCTTGGGTAAACCTGTTCCCGCTGCCTTCGCTTCAGCTTTTTTTTCTTCTGACACTTGATTCTCACCCCCAATCTTAAAAAAATCTAAATTTTCTACCTTACCTAACTTCCTCGCCCAAGCTGGCTTCTTTACTTTTGCTTTAACCTAAATCGATCTTTATTCCGCCAAACTTTTTTGCCACTAAATTATATATCCACCCGATAATCAAAAAATGCAGCGTTGTTAGAAGCCCGCAAATCACTGCCAGAAAAACCATGTTCACCAAAAAAGCCAAAAACATCTGGACACTGTCAAACCTAAACGCTAGAAGCGCGATTAGGGGAAAAATCACTCCCAGCCAAATCAAAGCCATCCCTACTCCCACCAACACTCCCGTCTTTGCCAAAACCTTTAAGTCAACCCTTTTTATCTGTTTCATAAAATTCGATCTTTAAAAAAAATGTTATCACCTCCAAAACTATCTTGTCAATCATCACTTCTACTTTGCGATGTACTGCTTTTTCTTAATTGACATCTCGTCCAAGCTGCTTACCAATGGAACGGCTGGAGCTTCACCAAACAAGAAAACTTTAAATCCCCGCCAAACAAGCACTCACAATAATCATACTTTTATTTTACAATCAAAATCCCCATCAGAAGAAAAATGAAGACAACCAGCCACGAGGCAGTATAAAAAATCAGCTTTAATGCCTTAACTGTCTCCTTTTCCTTAAAAAAAAGCACTCCCGGATACCCCAAAGTCAAAAGAGCCGATATGAGCGCCGAGGCTACAAACAAAACCAAAAACATTGCCGGACCGACAAAAGAAAAAGGTGGCCCAAACAAGCTATTTCCCTGCCAAAACAAAACTCCCACCAGCAAGCAATAAACCGTCAGTCCTGCCGCCTGCAAAAACCCAACAAAAGGCAGTGACATTTTTTTAATCTTCTCAAAACACATTGCCAGTTAATTATAACAACACTTTGTCAACTCTATTAATTTCCCTCTATTATCCTTTACTCGCTCCCTCTGATATAATAAGCAAACCATGAGCCCTTCTTTAAGAGAAACCCTGGGTAATTGTCCTCCAGGAACAAAATTTACAATTAACCGCTTTGATGACACTCTATTTGAAGTAGTCGAAACAATAACCACCGATGGTGGAAAAATTGCAAGCTATCAATGTCTTACACGAACTGGAGGCTTGGGTCGAACCGGAGAAGCCACTTTAGGAGCAGGTCAAGTCTATCCAGAGGGACAAGTTCAAATTCTTTCTTAAAAAAGCGTCATCTGCTCATCTGCTTTTCTTTTCTCTTCCACTCCTCCTTCTTTCTCTTCCAGTCCCCAAATCCTCACCTGTCCAAACACCCCATCATATCCCGGCTCCACCAAAATATCACCCTTCCGAACCTTCTGAATTCCCTCAGCCACCTTCACGCCTGAAACTCTGGCAATTTCTTCGGGTTTTGTTTGTAAGAGCACCTTAAACTCGGGGCCCAAGATTTTTGTCAATTTTTTATACTCATTTACCACATTTAGGCTTGTAAAATTGCTCCCCATCGCCTCAGCCAAAATTTCCTGTAATTGAACCAACATCACATATGGCGCTCTTTTCCTCTCCTCATCCACAATCCCTTCAAAATCTTCCCCTTCAATCTTTACCTTCTTAGTCTTTATCTCCCTGCCAGCAAGTTCCTCAACTCTATGCATTACTCCTACTGTCAACGGCTTCCCACAAACAGGACACATTTCACCCTTCTTTATTGTCTCCCCCGGACTCTGTCTTACCCCACAATTCCGGTGTCCTGTATAGTGATACTTTCCCTCCTCCGGATAAAACTCAATTGTATAAACAATCCTCGGTTCAGGGCCTTCAGTAATCCTGTTTCCCGTTCGAATTGCTTTAACAAGTGTGTCATACTTCAACTCGCCCTCTGGAATCTCGAATACTGTTGCTTCTCTTCCCGTCTTGGGCGGACTGTGAGCATCAGAAAAAGACAAAATTGAGCGCGTATCCAAATCCTTTACTCGCCAATTCATCTCAGGATTAGAAGAAAGCCCTGTCTCAACCGCATAAATCCTGTCACTAAACTCTCCATAACACTCTTCAAGACTGTCAAACCCTGACTTTGAGCCATACAAAGAAAACCAAGGTGTCCAGACATGGGCCCCAAACACGAGAGCCTTCTCATCAATTGAAAAGACGATTTCGCAAATCTCCTGGGAAGAAAGTCCCACTATTGGCCTCCCGTCACTCATCAAGTTTGCTCCCCTTCTTTTAAGTTCCGAGTTTATTTTCTCTACCGTCTCAAAAGAAGGCGCCAAGATTACATTATGAATCCGCCTCGGTTTTCCTCCTTGGGTATAAATTGATGAAATCTCTGTGCTTAATACAAAATAAGGAAAGCGCTCTCCAAATGCCGCCGCCGCCCTCTCTTCCTCAGTTAAAACCGAATCTCTCACCCCATAAACTCCCTCCCCCACCTCTTCAAGAAAGCTTTTAAGCTCTGCCAGCCACAAAGGATGGGTAAAATCAGTTGTCCCTAAAACGTCAATCCCTTTTATCTTTCCCCATCGAGCCATCTCCGGTATCACCATTTGTTTTGATACTGCTCGGGAATACTTGGAATGAAGATGTAAATCCGCAATATACCTCACGTTTCTCAAGCCCTCAAAAACTCAGCCAAAATAAATACAAAATACAAAAACACCAAAACCCCCGCCTCCCACCGCTCAAGCCTTCTCTTGGTTCTTACAAAAACATAAAAAAAGGCAAAGATTGCCAGAAAAAACATCGTCGCCGTCAAATAAATATACAAAGAAGCAACCTTAATCGGCACAATCAAACACACCACTCCCAATATCAAGGTTGAATTAGCCACCACCGATCCCAAAAGGTCCCCCATTACCATATCAGTCTGCCTTTTCCTTACTGCCGCCAGTTCAAATGAAAGCTCCGGCAAGCTCGTCCCTACCGCCACCAAAAAAAGTCCCACCCAGAAAAGCGGAATCTGCAAAGAAAAAGCAATTTTAATGGCCATCCGGACAATAATGTCCGCTGAAAATATGAGAAGTGCTGCCCCCAAAAAAAGCCACCCCAAGTGCCTCCGCCCTGACCTAAGTTTCAATTTCCTAATCAATCTCCTCACCCAGACGTCCTGATCCGCCCCTTCTCTTCTAAACCTAAAAATCGTCGTGTTGTACCAGAAATAGACTAAAAGTAAAATTGCCCCATCCACTCTTGAAAGACTCTCATCGAGCAACAAAAGAAACGGCAAGGTCCCTATCAAAAAGGTGTATAAAATATCCCTCTCAATCACCTCTCCTTTTACCAAAACCGTCCCTCCAACCAAGGCCGCTCCTCCAATCACCAAAGACAAATTAGCAATATTAGATCCTAAAACATTTCCCAAAGAAAGGTTGGGTGCTCCTTCAAGGGCTGCCGTCACTCCTACAAAAAACTCAGGCAAACTGGTTGCCAAGGCCAAGATAAAAGTCGTTATCGCCAACCTCCCCATTTTTGTTGATCTTGCCAAAGACTTAATTGCCGACACCAAAATATCTGTCGCCTTAATCAGCAAAAAACAAAAGAAGATTAGGATGAAAACTTGTCCCCAAACCATGACCCCATATTACCACAACTTGAAAGCGTCAACAATTTAACCATTTAGCCATTTAACCACTCAACTATCCCCTGTATTCCTTTTATTCTTTTAGCCCTTTATTCTTAATAAAAACCCACTTCACTCCTTCAATCAACCCTATATTTACCACCCCTAATAAAACTAGAAGAATCCATTCGTCAAAGCCTAAGGCTACTGTCCCCAAAAGTCCTTGCAAAAACGGTAAATACAAAGAAGCAACCAATAATAAAACCCCAACCAGTACTGCTAAAATCAGAACTTTGTTATTGAGAAAATCCTCCTTCCATAAGGGTTTCGCCAGTGTCTTACAAGAAAATACATAAAAAAATGAATCAACCCCTAATCCTGCGAAAATCATTNNTGTCCTAATCCAGGCAATCTCAAAGCCCCGCCACAAAAAGAACAAAAAAAGCCCCAACAACATCAAATCCGTTACTATTCCAATAATAAATATTAAAATCTTCAGTTCCAAATCCAAGAGTGGTGTCCCTAACTTGCGTGGCTTGCGCTTCATCAAACCCTCATCCTTAGGCTCCAAAGCCAAAGCCATATCCGGCAAGCCATCTTCCATTAAGTTCACCCACAAAATTTGCACTGGCAAAATTGGTAAAGGCAAATTAAGAATAATGCTCGACCCCACCAATATCACTTCCGCAAAAGTATCAGATAAAAGATAAAGTACCACCTTTTTAATGTTTTCAAAAATTCCTCTTCCTTCCTCCACTGCTGCTGCAATTGTCTTAAAATTATCATCCAAAAGCACCATGTCCGCCGTCTCTTTAGAAACATCCGAAGCACTCGAAACCACCACCCCAATATCAGCCCTTTTCAAAGCCGGCGCATCATTCACTCCATCTCCCGTCATCGCCACCACTTCTTCTCTCATCTTTAGTGTCTCAACAATCTTTAGCTTCTGCTCTGGTGTTGTTCTATAAAACAAAACCACTTCATCAATCATCTTTTTCAATTCACCTTCAGGTATCCTCTCAAGCTCTTCTCCACTCATCACTTTTAAATCTTCCTTTAACAAACCAAGTTTTCTCCCTACCGCTTCTGCTGTTGCCCGATAATCTCCGGTTATCATCTTCACCTTTATCCCTGCCCCTTCAACTTCTCTCAAGGCTTCTGCCACCCCCTCTCTTACAGGATCCTCCAATCCCAACACCCCTATCCATTCCATCTCCCTTATCTTTTCCCTCCTTTCCTCTTGCTTTTCTGCTCTCTTCCAAGTCAAGGCTATAATCCTCAAACCCCTCTTTCCCATCTCATCAATCTCCTCCTTAATCCTTTTTCCATTTGCCTTTTGCCATTTGTCATTTGTCATTCTCAATACCACCTCAGGCGCCCCCTTCAAAAGAAACATCCTCTCTCCCTCAATCTCCACTGTTACCGCCATAAACTTTCTTTCTTCTGTAAACTGAATCTCGCCCACTCGCTCTTTTTTTTCCAAAATCTCTTCCAATTTAAATTTTCTTTGATTTTTATCTTTTCTTTTGTCTCTCTTGTATTTCTTTGCCCAGTCCATCAAAGCCACCTCCAAAGAATCAGAAAGATTATTACACAAAGAAGCCACTAAAACCGCTTTTTCTTCATCGGAAAGTCTCTCTTCCGAAACTCTCATCTTCCCTTCAGTTAATGTTCCCGTCTTATCTGCACAGATTGTCGTTACCGAGCCCAAGGTCTCTGCTGCCAAAAGTTTTCTCGTTAAAGCTTTTTTGTTTAAAATCCGCTGCATTCCCAAAGCTAAAATCACTGTCAAAGAAACCGGCATTCCCTCAGGCACTGCTGCTACTGCTACCGCCACCGCCACCTCAAACATCTTCTCAACACCCTTCCCCTCCCAAACTCCCCCAATAAAAATCATCAGGCAGATTACTCCAAAAAGTACTGCTAAAAATCTCGCCAGTCCTCCTACCTTCTCCTGGAGAGGCGTCTTTTCCTCTCTCACTCCCTTAAGCCCTCTGGCAATCCCCCCCATCCTTGTTTCACTCCCTGTTCTCATCACTATTATTTTTCCATGACCACTACTTACTGTCGTTCCCATGAATCCCCAATAAACCTCATTTTTAATTTTCCTCATCTCCTCAATTGCTTTAATCCTCTTTATCGCTTTCTTCCTCACCGACTCACTCTCTCCGGTCAAGATTGCCTCCTCCATACTTAAATCAGCCCCTTCTAATATCACCCCGTCTGCTTGAATTCTCTCCCCTCTCTCAAGAATCACCACATCCCCTGGCACTAAATTTCTTGCTTCAACCCTCTCCACCTTGCCATCTCTTACCACCTTTGCCATTGGTTTTAACATCTCTCGCAGCGCCTCCAAAGATCGCTCTGCTTTTCTCTCCTGGAAAAACCCTAAAATCGTATTTGCCAAAACTGCCAAAAAAATCACCAGGGCGTCAGAATATTCCCTAAGAACCAGAGTTGCCAAAAAGGCAAAAATCAAAATATAAATCAGCGGGCTTTTAAACTGATTCCCCAAAACCCTCAAGTCTGACAATTTCTTCTCCTTAGGTAAAACATTCTCTCCGTGTCTTTTAAGAAGTTGAGAGGCCCCCCCAAAAGTCAATCCTTTTTTCAAATACTCTTTACTTTCCACCATCACTTATAATTTACCACACTCTCTTTCAAAAGAAGAAATTCCCTATCTCCCTCTTTCCGAAAAAAACTTTGTTGCTGCCAAGAAAGTCGTTATTGGCACTGCTGCTACCAACCCAATACTTGCCACCAGCGTCCTCACAATTTCCTCGGCCACAATCTCGTAATTGATAACTTCCGAAAATGGATTAGGATTATTAACAAACAGTAAAAGCAGAGGCAACGCCGCTCCTGCATAAACCAAAACCAAAGTATTTACCATCGAAGCAATGTGGTCTTTTCCCACTTCCATTGCCCGCCAAAAAAGCTCTGCTCCCTTAAGACTCACATTTGCCCTTTTTATCTGCTCCACTACTGCTGCTTGAGCCACTGTAATATCATCCAGAATTCCCAAAAGTCCCACGATAATCCCTGCCAAAAGAAGACCTCTTATATTCACCCCTCCGTCCATTTGAGCTTGTAAAAACCCTGCCTCTTCCGAAGCATAACCGGTCAGCCGTGTTGCTCCAACAAAAAAGCTCGCCAAAATCCCAGTCAACACCAAGGTCAACAATGTTCCTAAAATGGCCACTGTTGTCTTTCTGTTTAAACCGTGAGAAAAATAAAAAGTCACCGGAATAATCACTATTGAACTCAAGATTGCCACCACAATTGGATCCTTCCCCCTGTTAATTTGGGGCAGTAAAAACAAAAATATCACCGTAAAGGACACCCCCATCCCCAAGATAGACCCCACGCCTCTTAATCTTGCAATTAGAATTACCAAAACAACAAAGATCAAAAAAAGCCAAAAAAGCGAATTTCGTCTTACAAAATCTCTAATATAAAAAACTTCTTCTCCTTCAACGTTTTTCGTTTTTGTCAAAATCACCTCGTCTCCCCGCTTGTACTTTGGCTGACCCACCGCCGGCACTACTCCCACCTCTACCTCCACTTCTTGGTCTTTAATCGAACCTATTGTAATCAGAACTTTAAGCTTTTGATAAAGCTGTTTTTCCGCACCAGCAATTTTTTTCACTTCTTCCCTACCAACTTCTGTCTCATGCTCCTCTACCACCCCACTCACCACTCCTTCCAAAACCTCCTCATCTTGCCCTTGTGCCCACACACCACCAACTCTAAAGATCAAAAGTACCATTAAAAACAAAAAAAGAACCCTCTTAATTTTCATAATTTCCAAATTACAAACCTTTTAATACCTAGTACCTAATCTTCAAGACTCAATATATTAAAAAACAAAAACCCACAAAAAACCGGCATCACCAGTGTAAACCGCGTCACCGGGTCCTTAAAAACCACCGTTATTGCCGCAGAAACTAAAACTGCAATTATTAAACTTATCCAAAAAACTTTATTTTTTAAAACTTTATTTTTCATCTGCCCCTATTTTACCACAGACTCCCCAAGTCCTCCTTGTTTTGTTAGAATTAAATCATGTCTACTGCAGAAAGAGCCCTCTCCGGATTTAGCAGTCAATTCTCCCTCCAAGCAGAGGCAAGACATTTTCCTCATTCGGAAAAAATGGTTATGGATGACATTCTCAACCTCTTCGCCGAATTTGCTTACCAGGTCCCCCTTGTTAGCTATCATTATATCCAAAAAGGGAGTCGTCTTGTCATCCCTTATAAAAATTATGAAATTAACGCCCTTGAGATGTTCCGTGATGGAGTCAGAGAATACTCTCAAAGATCTTGGCAGGAATACGATGGGTTTTGCGCTTTAAAAAATTTAATTATTAACACTACTAATTCTGAAAATCCCTCTTTTGCTTTTTGGGCCAGTCCTCCTGGCTCACAAGAAGAAGGTTATGGGGACTACGGCTATTTCTATATCGCCATTATCCCTGAATACAGTGAAAGCTACGACAGAAGAATCACTATGCTCGCCCTAAGAATCAACGATTTTGATAGTGAAAAAGTTGAAAAAAGTGCTGACCTCCTCCGCCGTCTCAACACCGACCCAGATGTCCAAATCCCCAAAAACGCTACCACCAAAGACCTTTTACTTACTCCAATCGTCTTGCCCGTTGGCAAAGACTGTTCTATCAAAACCACCCACGATTTGCTTTCCCAAATCTCAACTTTCCTTGAGATAGAATTTAACCAGAAGGATATAAATGATGGCCTCACTGGCAAAGTTTTTGATAGGATTAAAAATAAATTTCAATCAGAAATCTATGATATTTTCACCGCTCTTTGGTCTCTCGCCAAAGGTATTCCTCTTGCAATCGACGGAGAAAGGCTGTTTGCTGCCCTCCCAATTGATCAGTTTACTCTTGGAAGCTGTCCTTCAAAATCAGAAACCGAAATCCAAACTTCTGATTCAACCAAAACTAAAGACAAAGAAACCCACTGGTGCCCCCAATGTGGAGAGTTTTTTCAAGGGCTCCAATGTGGCTGTGGTTATAGAATCGGCTAAGTTCCTAGCTCCTAATTCCTCTATGCTTCATTCATAATTCATGATTCTTACTTCAGTATTCGTAATTCTTTAGGTCAATCCCCTAAACCCTAATACCTATACCCTAAACCCTAATCTATGCTATACTTCACCCATGAATATCGGCATTTTAGGCTTAGGTCAAGTTGGCCAAGCCATCAAAAAATTGTGCGAGCAAAAACATAAGGTCCACGCTCGCGACCTCAGATTTGACGAGTTTAAAGGCAAAAAAATCGACATCCTCCACGTCTGCATTCTCTACTCCAAAAATTTTGAAAAAATCGTTTCAAAAACCGTCAAAGAAGTTAAACCAAAACTTGTCATCATCGACTCCACTGTTGCCCCCGGCACTACTCAAAGCATTTTTAAAAAAACCAAAGCTCTCATCGCCCACGCCCCTGTTATTGGCAAACATCCTCGCCTTTACCGCTACCAAAAAATTTTCCAAAAACCCATCGGCGCCATCAATAAAAAAGCCTATCAACTAACCAAAAAACATTTCGAAGAACTCGGCGTCAAAACCGTCCGTTTTAGGTCTCCTTTAGAATCAGAACTGGCCAAACTTCTATCCACCACCTACTACTCTTTTAACATCGTCTACGAAAAATGGATTCACGAACTCTGTCAACAAAAAAAAGCCAATTTCAACGAAGTCTATACAATTTTTAACCAAATCTACAATCAAGGCTACAAAAAAACTCTCCCCCATGTCACCCGCCCCATCTTAAAACACCAGCCTGGACCCATTGGCGGCCACTGTCTTATTCCCAATGTCAAAATCTTAAAAAACTGGCTCGGCAAGGATGGCTTCCTAAGTTTCATCCTCAAACAAAACAAGCGAGCCAAGAAGGATACTTAACCAAACAATATTTTAATTGGAAAAACTACCGTCGCTCTAAAAATTCTCCCCACTCTTCGCGGATTTGTAAAAAGCCTCCACAACCAATTCAACCCTGCCTTATCCAATAACCTTGGTGTCTTTTTAACTTTCCCAGAAATCGTATCAAATGAACCCCCCACTCCCATTGCAAACTTAACTGGCACCTTCTCCAAGTTCCTTTTAATCCATTTTTCTTGCTTTGGGTGCCCGTAAGCCACAAACAAAATATCAACCTTTCCTCCTTTTTTCACTGCCTCAACTGTTTGCTCGTCACCTGCTTCACTTCCGTCTCCAGCAAAACAGCCTGCCACCAAAAACCCTTCAATTTTTTTCTTCAAAACTTCAGCCGTTTTTTCCGCCACTCCCGCTGAAGCTCCCAAAAAAAATACTCGCCATTTTTTTTGAGATGACACCTTACACAAATCTTCCATCATCTTAATTCCCGGCACCGTGCTTTCAAGAACCCCCTTACCTCTCCCCAAAAATTTATTCACCTTTGAAGCCCAGATCAACCCCACCCCGTCACAAAATCGCAAATCCGCCCCATTTAAAATCTTTCTAAACTCCTCATCATCCTGCGCCGTTAAAACAAACTCTGGATTAACCGTCACCACATAAGATTTCTTCCCCTTCAAAACCAGCCTTTCAATTTCTAATAAGGCGTGTCTTCGGGTCAATCTATCAACAAAAACACCCAAAATTTTTACATCTTTCATTCTTCTTGGTATATAATACACCAAGAAGCAATTCCAAGCTAAACAAAATGTCAAAAAACACCCTGAAAAACAAGGTCAAAGCCCAAACCCAAAAATTTCTGGAAGGGTATTTTAAAAAATTTCCCCAGAAAAAATTATTAGTCGAAGACCTCACCCACTCCGACCCCAAAAACCTTGCTCCAAAACAAGGCAAACTCCATCCTGACATCATCATTTTTCAAAAAAATCTTGAAATCTCCACCCTCTACTCAACTCTCACTTTAATTAATCAAAGACTTAAAAAAGAAGGTTTTTTAGTTGGCGCTACTAAAGTCTTTGAAAATCACTCACTCACCAACTATTTTTTTAACCCCTCCCTCTCTAAATGCGAACTCTTGGGATTTCTAGTCCACGCCGGCTTCAAAGTCATCAAAGACAAAGATTTCAACTCCCATTTTTGGTTTGTTGCCCAAAAAACAAAATCTCCAGGAGGTGAAGCTCAAATCAAAAAAGCCAAAAGCGTCCTTTTCCTCCAAGATCGCATTGGTAAAAACGGTAAAAAACTTCAATTATTTAAACTCCGCTCCATGTACCCCATGGCTCATTTGGCTCAATCTTACCTTTATAAAAAACAAAATTTTGGTCGTCTTGGCAAACCCGAAAATGATTTCCGAATTACCCCTCTGGGCAAAATCTTGCGCAAATACTGGATTGACGAACTGCCTCAAATCTTAAATTTCCTAAAAGGAGACGTCACCCTTATTGGCGTTCGACCTTTAACCGAAGGCTTCTTCAAAGTCTTACCCAAAGACCTTCAAAAAGAAAGACAAAAAATTAAACCCGGCCTCATTCCCCAGTGCTATGCTGACCGGCCAAAAGACTTAAAAGATCGCATCACCTCAGAAAAAAAGTATCTTAAAAAAAGAAAGAAGAGCCCTTTTTTAACAGATTTAAACTACCTTCTCCGCGCCTTCCTCGCCATCCTCACTGGTGAACGTGGTCACTGATCAACTTTCCCCTCTCCCCCCATAATCCAAGGATGACGATCACAAAGTCCCTTCACTGCCTCTCTTCGAATCACACCTCTGGCTCTTTGGTCTGGAATTAAAGGAGAAAATAATAAATCTCGCCCTGCTTCCACATCTTGAGGAAGACCCCTAACAGTCCTAACAACTCCTCTAACAATCTGTCCTGGTGCTTCTACTAAATTTCTCATGCTCTTAAAATAGCACTTATTTCCTTAAAAATCAACCAAAGTTCCTCTCCCATGCTCCTTCTCCCACAAACAAAACATCAAAATCCCCCAAATATTTCTTGAATAGTCTTCTTTCCCCTCCAACTGATCATCCACCATTTTTGCCACAAATTCCGGTTCAAAAATCCCTTGTTTTTTCAAAGCTCTTTTTGACAAATACTCCCTCACCATCTCCTTTAACTCTCCCTTAAGCCACATTGGTACCGGTACATGAAAACCAGCTTTTGGTCGACTCAGGGTCTCATCTGGTAAAAACCCTCGCAATGCTTTTTTAAAAACATACTTTAAATTCAAACCCCTCACTTTCAAATCAGATGGCAAGCTACTGACAAACTCCACCAACTTGTGATCCAAAAGAGGCACTCTTACCTCCAGCCCATGCCACATACTCATCCTGTCAGTCTTAGTCAACATATCATCTACCAAATTCACTTTTGAATCCGCCAAAATAAAACAGTTCAATTTATCTTTTGCTCTACACTCTTTAAAACATTTCTCGTAAAACCTGAAACTCTCCTCTATCCTCCTCCAATTTTTCTTTACAAGTTTCTTTTTCTCTTCCTCGGTAAAAATCGCCCGCCATAAAAAATGCGCCCTTTGAGGATCAAATCTCCCGCCTCTTAAAAACCTCTTTAATTTCAAATCAAAACTCATTTTCTTGCCCGATGCCGGCACGAATTTTGAAAGATCCATTAATTTTTCTCGCATCTTCTTAGGCAATAAACTATAGTATTTAAGCAGTCTATCTGCCTGGTAAATTACATACCCTCCAAAAACTTCATCTCCCCCGTCTCCTGTTAAAATCACTTTCGCATATGGTCGGGCCGCCTTAGAGACCAAATACATCCCCACTGCTGAAGAATCGCCAAACGGCTCATCAAAACTTTTTACCATTTCCTCAACCACATTTTTCACCCTATACTTTACTCGCAAAACCTTATGTCTTGTCCCAAATTTCTTGGCCACCACCCTAGCATACTCGGTCTCATCATAAGACTTATCTTTAAACCCTAATGAAAAAGTCCTCAAAGGCTCTCTACTTACCTCACTTGCCAGTCCCACTACTGCCGAACTGTCAATCCCGCCGCTTAAAAAAGCTCCCACCGGCACATCACTTACCATTGAAATCTTAACTGCTTCTTTAAGTTCCCTCAGCAACTTTTCTTTAACTTCATTCTCACTTCTTGCTTCTAACTTCTGACTTCTAATTTGCGGATAATCCCAATATTTTTTTATCTTCACTTTTCCCTTGCCCTCCGAAGCCTTGGCGAAGGAGGGTTCCCAAACAAGCATCTCTCCGGCCTGAAGCTTTTTTATCCCTTCAAAAATACTCCTTGACCCTGGCACAAAATTAAAAGACAAATAGTCCCACAAGGCCTGTTTATCAATTTTTTTCTTTACCCCTGCTACCAAAATTCCTTTAAGCTCTGAAGCAAAAAAAAGTGCCTCTTTACCAATACTATAATATATAGGTTTTATTCCCACTCTATCCCGCACCAAAATCAATCTTTGCTTCTTCACATCCCAGACAACAATTGCAAACATCCCCCGCAAATGTTTTACAAACGAAAGCCCCCTGTCTTTATAAAGATTCAAAATCACCTCTGTGTCCGATCTTGTCACAAATCGATATTTCTTCTCAAGCTTTTTTTTTAGTTCTCTAAAGTTATAAATCTCTCCATTCTGCGCCACCCAAACTTTTTTCTCCCCATCAGCCATCGGCTGTCTCCCGCCCGCAAGATCAATTATTGAAAGCCTCCTTGCTCCCAATCCTACATTTCCTAAAATCACTTCATAAACATCATCCGGTCCTCTGTGTTCCACCGCCTTTCCCATTGACACAATCGTCTCTTTTTTTACCCTTCTATTCTTATTAAAATAGAGCTTTCCGTAAATTCCACACATAAAACTTTAATTAATTAAACTAAAAAATTAATTTTTCTAGGACAAAAGTAAATGCGACGGGTGGCGCGAGCCGGGGCGCCCCGCCGCGGGGGCCCCGAGCTTGTTAGCCGGTGGTTCGCGGTGGGGCTGGCGAGCGACAGGACCCGTCGCAGACAGAAATCTACTTCCTCCCCTGCATCCGGTAAAGTTTATAAAGCTCACCTACTTTTGTCGCCTGGCTTGGTTTTTTATCATCCCTAAATCTCTTCAATCTCGGAAATCTTAAAGCCAATCCTGCCTTATGAATCGGCGACCGGGTAATCTCATCCGCCTCAATCTCCACCACCAATTCTGGCCGGCACCAAACATCAGGGGCCAAATTCTTGTTCACTTTATATTCTTTGGGTTTCTTCCCCACCCTTAGCTTCCCACATCTTTTAAACATCTCCCTCCACTGTGCATCTGTCAATCCTGTTCCAATCTTTGAAGTCGTTAAAAACTCATCCTTTCCTACCACACCCACTAAAAAGGCCCCAATCCCAAAGGAAGCCCTTTTCCCCCGTCCTTTGTAATACCCCATCACCACACAATCAACTGTATCTGTCAGCTCTCCCTTCATCGCTCTTTTATATTTCACCCAATTATAATTCCTTGCTCCCGCCTGATAAACCGCATCAAGTTTTTTTGCTACCAGTCCTTCCAGCCCCTCACTCACCATTTCCCCAAAAAATTTATCAAATTCTTGGGGCTCTGTTACCTTTTTTTGCTCTGTCAACAAAATCCCCTTTTCCTCCCCCCTGCTTTCCCTAAGAACCTTCTCAAGCATCTTTCGTCTTTCCTCAAACGGCCTTGAGATTAAAGTTTTCCCATCCAAATACAAAAGGTCAAAAACAAAAACTTTCAAAGGAATCTCCCTTGCCTTCTTCCCTACTCCATGCTTTCTCTTGCGCTGGACCGTCTCCTGAAAGGGCAAAAACTTCCCTGTTTTTAAATTGTACGCAATCGCCTCCCCATCCAATATTGCTGATTTCACTCTCAATTTCTGGGCCGCCTCAACAATGTCCGGAAACATATAAGTCGTGTTATCTAAGTTCCGGGAAAAAATCCGAACAAAATATTTTTTCTTATCCTCAAAAAGCCCCAAGTTCGTTTCTCCCAAAAGCTCAAGTTTTCTCCCTTTATCAATATGAACCTGGACGCGGAATCCATCCATCTTTGGCTCAATTGCACATCCTCCCTCCATCTTTTCCAATATCTTTTGGGCCTTCGGCAATCGTTCTGCCTTGGCCGTTCTAATTGGCACCCCCACTTCCGATTTTATTTTTCTTACTCCCCCAAGACCCTTGCTTTTAAAAACTTGGGCTACCTTTCCAATATCTGCTAAAACATTAAACGCTCGCTCAAGCTCCCCCCTCAAACTCTTATCTCCAACTTTCATCCAGGAAAGCGCGTCCAAAACCGTCATCTCCGAAAACCCAAGTCGTAACCTCCCTACCGGAATTCGCGCCAAAAATCTCACCGACAACTTATCCACTTCTCCTAAAAGCTCAGCCATTTTATTAACCTTCCTCTCCACCGATCCCTCTCCCGAATCCTTAGCTATCTCCACCAATTTTTTATAAACCTGTTCCACATTTAATTCCTTCTTCCCCCTTCTTCGCCCAAAAAGCTTACCTGCCGTCCCTCCTAAATCTCCAACCTCCTTATAAACTCTCCTTACTTTCCCCTCCTTTACTCCAGAAGCCTGTGCCAAAACTCTAATCATCATCTTCTCTGCTAAATTAAACTCTAATCCTTCATATTTTGGCGCCAAAATCCCCAAACAAAGATAACAAACCTTATCAATCTCTGAGGCCGAAGAGTCTTTAAAAACTTGCGCCAAAAGATTGGTCATCTTCAGTCTTGAGGCCGTCTTCTCCAATTTAGCTAAATACTCAGAAAGTTGCTTGAAAATCATTTTCTTACTTTATCCCCGTTGACAAAAAAAGGTAAGCAAAAATCACCACTAAAATAAAAAGCACTCCAAAAAAGATACTCATCCAGCCCGCCATTTCACTCTTCAACACCCTATTTAATCCCTCACCAATCAAAGTCAACCCAAACAGAGTCGGCAGGATTAAAACCATGTATAAAAACTGCGGCTCTTGTATGCTCATAAAATTGCGTTTATCCCATCACATACCTTGCTGCCTTAGTTTTCCCTTTTTTCTTCACGATACCTTTCTTTATCAAATCCTTCAAATCCCTCAAAAGCGTATCCTCTGACACCATTGGAATAAGCTTCTTTGCCTCAACCATCCTTATCCGTCCTGTCTCCTCCATATACTCCATCAGCTTCATCTGCCGCTCAGAGAGTGCAATCTGTTTACCCACTTTCTTTTTAAGTTTTAGGTCAACTGATAGCCTTCTCACCTTCTCTTTTATCCTCACCAGTTCTGCCGCCAATGCCTTAGTGAAAAATTCAAGCCAGTTTGTTAAATCTCGATTATTAATATCCTTATCCTGGTCTGACACTTCTGCCAATGCTCCATAATACTCACTGCTGTTTTTATCAAAATATTCCTCCAGCGAAAAAAACTTCTTGATATCATATCCTTCCGCAAAAAGCACCAATGTCGCAAAAGCCCTTGCTGTCCGTCCGTTTCCTTCAACAAACGGGTGAATCGCTGCCAGTACATAATGAGTAATCCCTGCTCTCATCAGTGGAATTGCTCCTCTTGCTTCATCAGAATTCAACCAGCGAATAAAACTCTCCATTAGATACGGCACTTCCACCGCTGGCGGCGGCTTATAAACTATCTTTCCTGTCTCTGAGTTTCTTATCACCACCTGAGTCTTTCTATACCTCCCACATCGTTCCGGTTCCAAAATCCTCTTTGTCGTCAATCGGTGAATCTTTTTAACCATCTTTTGGGCATATTCAAATGTTCTTCCTTTCCCTCTGTCCCCCAAACTGTCAATATATTTTAAAACTTCTCTGTAATTTAAAACCTCTTGAACATCTCTATCTCTCCCAATCACCTCCCGTCCTGCCAAAACCTCTTTGGCTTCGGTAAAGCTCAGCTCATTGCCTTCAAGATGTGTTCCGTAATGCACTGTTCTGATTACCGCCTCTTCTCTGAATCGCGCCTCCCAAGCCGGCACCAAGGGAGCATTATCAATCACCTCTCGGCTACCCTCAATTATCCCCACGTTTTTCAAAATCTCGTTGGTTATGGTATACTTTGCCTTATACATCTCAGAAATTATTTTCTCATAATTTCCGCAAATTTTCAATACGTCTTAGCGAAGGAGGAACACCTTGTCCTCCGAAGCCTTGGCGAAGGAGGATGAAAAAAGTCGAAACTCCCAAAAACGTCAAAGAATTACCTTTAGCCGTTGTTAAACAAATGGCTGCTTTAGCTACTTCCGGTTTTGGTCTCGTTGCTGCTCTAGCCTGGAACAACGTCATCAAAGAATTCATCGAATCTTACGTCAAACCCGTTATTGGTATCAGTTCAGGCTTCGTCTCTCTCCTCATTTATGCCGTCATTGTCACTGTTTTAGCTGTTATTGTTACCTTACAACTTTCAAAAATCCAACAACGCCTCGAATCTCTCCAAAAATAAATCTCCCTTGACTTATCATTTATTCTTTTAGTCTTTTATTCTTAAATCCTATAATTCTTCTCACCGACTCATCCACTCTCTCCTCTGCTATCTCCCCATCTTCAACCGCCTTAAATATCGCTTCATATGCTTGGCTTTGATTAGCCCTCCCTCCTGTGATAATCATCAAATCCGCTCCTGCTAAAAAAGCTTCTCTCACTGCTTCGTCAATTGAATAATTTTCCGTCACCGCCTTCATTGCCAAATCATCTGTCACCACCACCCCTTCAAACTCAAGCTCTTCTCTTAAAATTCCACCAATGATTTTTTCTGATAAGCTGGCCGGCCATTTGCTATCGACCTGGGAATACAAAATATGAGTCATCATTATCGCTTTAATCTTGTTCCCTTCAATCAACTTCCTAAAAGGCCAAATGTCCCTTTCTAACTCTTCCCGACTAATATCAAGAGTCGGCAAACTCTCATGCGGATTCACTCCTACCCACCCCAATCCTCCCGGAAAATGCTTCCCCACACAAATTACTCCTTCATTTCCATACCCCTCAATCATCGCTTCTCCCAGCTCAAAAACTTTTTTCTCATCACCCAAAAAGGCTCTTTCTTGCCTGTTTATATATGACTCATTATCCCAAACCACTTCAATCACCGGCGCAAAGATAATTTTGACACCCAAATCCGCCAAAACCTTTCCTCTATTTCTCCCAACCTCATAAGCCTCCTCTGAATCTCTAATCTTGGCCTGAGAGCGCAAATCAATCCCACCAAATTCAATCCGACTCACCTCTCCTCCCTCCTGATCAACCCCAATCAAGGCCGAATCTGTAGCTATTTTCTCCAAGGAAGCAATTAGCTCCTTCACTTGTCCCTCATTTTTAATATTGCCTTGCCCTAATAAAAAAGCATTAAAATGATGCTCCTTCAAAAACTCCTCATTTTTTAGCCCCAATTCTTCTCCCAAAACTCCCACCACAAAAAGCCTCCCCACCTTCTCCTCCAAGCTCATCTTTGAAATCCTCTCCCCCACTGGATCAGGCGCCGGAATAATCTTAAAATCCCTAAAAGTCTCCGAAGATCCCCACCACAAAAACAAAACCCCTCCCAAAACCCCTACCAAAACCAAAAAGATTAACAACAGAAGAACTCTTATCTTAAACCTCTTCTTTTTCACTTCCTTTTAAGTTTACCAAACTTAACCTTAAAAATTAACCAACCCCCTACTCCCAAAAGCATTCCAAACCCCAAAAACTCCAAAATCTGCGGCCAAAAAGAAAATATAAATGGTCCAAGCTCTTATTTTCTAAGTTCCTCGTTCCTAAATTTTATATTAAGTAACCCTCCAATTATCGCTAGGCTGGTAATAATCAATCCGACAAAACTTAACACCTCTGGTAAATAGAAAAAATAGACAGTTGACAATCCTTTAGAAAGTTTAATTTTAAAACAGTTTACATACCCATCACAGCGCGCATGAAGAAGACTTTGTTTATTTAAAGTAATCCATTGGCTATCATATTGTTCATTAAATAAAACCAAGTAATTTCCTTCTTCTCCTGCGTCCATTTTTACTTGCCAAAGTGAGGGCAATATCCGCTTATACGATACCAGTCGGCCTTGATTATCAAGTCTAGTCGCCTGATAATCTCTTGGGTAAATTCTACTCTCAGGCCAATAGTTAGGTAGTTCTATAAGCGACACATTATTAAGCTCGACTAAACCTTCATTTTGAGAATGGTGCTGAATAATAAGCTCCTTATCTCCACTATCCTCCATCCCCAACCTCGGTTCTGAGTATCCTCCAACCGTATATAACGGCGCCTTATTTATCACCTTTATTAATCCCTGTTCATTTGTTAAAACCGATTCTGGTCGCTGAAGAGGTGTTAAAAAGTAATCATCTGCCCCAACTTCATCTGGAATAAGTTTTGAAAAATAATATTCATCTAACTTACTCATGATAATCAACACCGGCATCGCCCCAGAAAGATGTTTGTATTTAGTCAACCAAAGATAATAATTATTGCTTGAAAAGTTAATCTTTTTTTGGACAAAATTTCTGCAACCAAACACCAAACTTAAAATACCACCCTCGCTTGTTTTTATCGCTTTGGTTTTACTTTCATTATTACATTCTTCATCATAGCGAAAAAGTGCTCCATCATCTTTTAAATCAATCAGCTGTGAATAGTTTGACTCTGCCATCGGCATCACCAAACTCAAATCAGTGTCGTTTTCTAACTTATATTCTTCCTTATACTCTTCCGATAATATTGGGTTAAAATTCTCAACCTTGCCAGAGATAAACGTTTTAAGAAATATCTTTGTCGTCTCTGTCTCATACCTTTGTCTTTGGTTGCTCCTTACAATAAATGTCACCAGAAATTTCTCTATTTGTTTCAAGTCCCCAACAACTGACACCACATATTTTTCTTTTTCTTCCTTTATGGGAAAAAAGCTAGTTTTATTCTCACAAACAAAAGAGTCACCAAGCTTAATACATATCTCCATCACTAAAGGATTTTTAAGCTTTTTAACGTACTGAACAAGCTTTGGTTTTCCTGTAACAATCTCTCTCTCCTCAGACAAACTCTCACTTATCCCTTTCGTCTCAAACTCCAGTTGTACCAGAGAAGCCCGATTCTCTTCTATCTCAACCTTTGTTGTCAAACAATTGCTTACATTTTGTCCTGAAATATTTAAAACCCCCCTCTCTCCTGTTATCTGTGAAGAAGCATTTTCCAATCCATCATTTAAACACTGAGGATTTGGCTCAAGCTGCACAAAATCATCGCTCACATTATAAGTATTTTTAAGGTATAAAAGACTAACAGGAATGGAGCCGCCATGAACTAATACCGAGCCAGCAAATTGCCTCTCCTCCTCACCAATGCCCCCAATGGGCAACACACTTTCTCCAACTTTAAGATACCTATAATCGTCACTCTCTTTAATCAAATTTACAACTGTATAAGCTTTTTGACTTCTTAACATTCCCTCAATCACCGGAAATACCAGATTTTCAAAAGACACCTCAACCAATTCATCCACTTTTTGAACATATACGTTTACTATCTGTGAGGAAGAAGCGTCAATCTTGCCTTCGCTTTCAAAAACATAACTACCTGAGTTTAGTTTAGCCGGAAGGAATAGCTTTATTCGACTATCTTCAATCTGCTTTTTACTCTGACTCTGGGCAAACGGAAAAATAATTGAATTACCATCGTCTTCTTTATTCTGAATATAATGACCCAGAGACCTTCTAATCGATGGCGAAAGAGGCTCTTGAGAAGAATGTACTTTATTTACTTCTGATAAAAACTGTATCCGCGGCACCACATCTAAAAGCTCATATAGTCGAATGCTATATGAAGAGTCTGTAATCGATTTTTTATTATATGGATAAAGTTTTGCATAATCTTCTGCATAATCTTGTGGTGAAACATTATATTCCTCCACTAACTTCAGATAGCCCATTTTTTCAAGCAAGATAAGTAAGCGGTGAGAATCTATCGGATTTATCATTCCCCAGTAGGCCACATTTCGAGTATCAACATTAGTCGAGATTGTCTGATCATCAATCATGTATTTTACTGACAGTGACTGTAAAAGCTCATATAGATCAAGCGCTTGCTCTTGCAACCTTGCCTCCTCAGACACTAAAGCTGCTTGACGAAGAATATCAATCACCCTCTCATGAACATCTGCGTTTTCCATACTTGCCGGTTCAAATGAACGGTCAAACAATGGTTTATTAAGCATAAAATTAAGAAATGAAGAGCCAAAATAGCCCCATCTGTAAGGTTTCCAATAACTATGACTATCTAAAGGTAGATGAATTACCCTTATTGCTTCTGGATCCTGATTAATAATCTTTGCTATTTCAAAATAAGCAGACGGAATTTTGTTGTACATAAAAAAGCCAATAAAATTACCGGTAAAATAACTTCTATAGACAAAAAGGTGCAGGAAGATAATTACCCCCAAAGCCAAATATCCCGCTATCCGAAAACGCAATTTATTCATTACGACACCAAGAATATCAACTAGTAAAAAGGCGCTTATAATTGCACCTCCAAAAGCAACCATCGCATGAAATTTTGTGTCTCCAAAACGAAAAACAGTATCTGCAAAAGGAATATGATCAGAAATAAAACCATAGAGAAAACCAACCGGAGAATACTCTTTCATTGAAAGCATTAAAAAAGTAAGTGTCGAGATACTAAACCATATCAAAATCCGTTCTCTTCTTTTAAATAAAAAGACATAAGCTANNAGCTATTCCTAATAAATACAAAACAGGGAAAATCCAGAGAATCCCTCTAGCAATCCCCTTTTCACCCTGATCAGCTAATTCATGAAAAGATTGACGTAAACCAGTCTCAAGATTTGAAAATTTAGAATCAAAAAAGTTTGGCCTAAGCTTACTCTGATACTCAAAAGAATAATATGACTTAGGCTTATTAAGCATCGCTTCGTTGATATCAATAAAAATTGGCGCCTGAGGAACAATCTCCGCTTTTTCCTTGGTGTAGTTAGCAAACGGCAACAACCAGTACATCCCTAACAGAACATAGAAAACAAGGATGATAACCAGTCGCTTTGTCTTTTTTAAAATAAAAAGTATAGATAAAAACATTATCATCAACATAAAAACAGTCGGGACCATATAACTCCCAAACCCAATAAAAAGAATCGAGAGATAAAACAAATAAGTACGGATCGACACCTGTGAATGGTCCAAAAATCTCAATAAAACAAAAGTTGTCGTCGGCAACATTAAAAAACGAGTATTATACATCATCATCGGAAAGTAAAACACCGCCAGAGTACTAAGATTAAAAAGATAAAAAAAGGCAGCTAAAAATCCAAATAACTCCTGTTTATTAACGCCTTGAAAAAGCTTACTACTCACCTCTCTTCCCAAAACATACATTCCTAATACTCCTCCCCAAAGCACAAACACCATATAAAGCTGATCAACTAATTCTTTGGGCACAAAAAAAGACCAAAACAAACAAAAAAGCTGTCTGAAAATATCGTTTACCTCTCCATCTGAAGGCACTCCCAATCCCCGATATTCTCTCCAAGTGGCAAATAAAGTGTTAAAGACATTACTGCTCGGATTAAGATAAGAAGAAAAATTATCCCAACCCAAAAGATAAAAGTCTGGTTTAATAATCCCTACCGTCATCACCAGCAGGAGTAAAACAAGAAGTAAAAACCCGAATCTTTTGTGGACTGCGTCTTGTCCGAAATCAACCAAGTTACGAAGCATAACTTAATTGTAGCCAATTATCTACTCTCTGAACAGTCTCTTTTTGCTCTCCGCCCAAACGGTAGAAGATATATTTTTTCAATAACCGATAGATAAACCAGTTAAACTTGGCTGGAAATATATATCCAGCCAAAAGCTGACCAAACCAATAAAGCTGAGTACCAACTGATGCCCTACAGACATTTTTATGCGCCCAACGGTGAACCATATAGGTCGTCTTCATGTGTTTCCGATGGTATCTCATCGAAGCCGCTCCACTATGAAACTTAATCTTGGTTAAGGGCTCTTGAAGGTTAGCAATTTCCCCTATCCTTCCCAACCGATACCACAGATGAAGATCATCAGACGGCCAAAACTCCTGATCATAACCGCCCACATCCAGAGCCACTTGTCTTAAATACATCACCGAAGCATCCCAGCAAGGACTAAGCTTAAGCCATGTTTTTTTAATCTGCTCATCGTCTTCAAGATATTTATTAATTCTAAGATTGCCGTTTTCATCCTCAACTAACAACCAGGAACCAACAAGAACTACCTTGGGGTTTGCTCTAAGAAATTTTACTTGTTTGCTAATCCGAGTAGGATGCATCTGATCATCCTGGTTAATCCGGCAAATATATTTCCCCCGAGCTTGTCTCAACGCAAAGTTCAAAACTCTCCCCAAACCTCTATTTTTCTCAAAAGCATAAAATCTAACCTTGTCGTATTTTTTTCCTAAGGCCCGACAAATTTTTTTACTCCGATCAGTACTGCCATCATCAATCAGCAAAATTTCATAATTCTTAAAAGTGCTTTTTTGCACTGATCTGACTGCTTGTTCCACAAAAACACTCCCGTTAAAAACCGGTATCACTACTGAAACTAAAGGCCTGTTATTTTTCATTTTAAATTTTTAATTGATAATTAGCCTTCTCAAAATAGGAAAATATTCCTGTCCTCAGAAAGCTAGGCATACAGGGAAAAGGTTCTTCAAGTTTTTGGTTTGAAGATAAAATGGGTATTCTGCCCATTTTCCTTTTTCCTCCTAACTTCCGAACCTTCAGGGTCGGGGGCTCACCTGTTAGCAAGTAACTCCACCTTCGGTGGCCCCCGACCATTCCGGATCCTCATTTTGGGCCACCTGCCCGCTTCTACCGCCGGTAGACCACCCAGCAAGGATGGTCCACAGCCTCTATCCACTTGGTCCCCGGTTCGCCTTCCGGCGACCTGTCCACAACGAAAAGGGTGTCAACCCAAGCCTGACCAGCGGTTCCGGACAGCGGCCGAGCGGTATCGGGTGGATAATAAGACACCCCGCCCGGACACCAGCCAAGCACCGGCTGGCGACTGTCGAACGAGACAGTCATGGCTTCTTCGTTGTGCGCGCCGTATTTGACAGCCAAGGCCTGGATCATGACGACTGCCTGCTCACCCGTGAGTTCACCAGCTTGCACCCTCTGCAGAATACAGGCCGGATACTCCATGGGAGTTGACGTGGCCGCACACCCGACATCATGCTGGTACTTCAGCCCTTCGGGCTGATAACCAGCGCTCGCGGCCGGCTCCGCAGGCGGTGGTGCAGCGGGCGGCGGAGTCGCCGTGGGTGCAGGCGGCACTGGTGTCGCCGTGGGTGGCGATGGCGCGGGTGTCGCTGTGGGCGGCGGTGCTGCCTCCTGCGCGGGGCGGGTTAACCAGTACCCGCCATAGAGAGCCCCCGTTCCCAAGGGCCCACAGCAGCAAAACACCACCGCCAATGACATGCCAAGCGCCACTACTTTTCTCCAATTTGCGGCAAACCATGCTCTCAATGCTACCATTTCATAACCTCCTTTTTAGCTCTTCTTCTTCGCTCCAAAGTTCAAATGAGAAACGCCCCCAAAAGGGACGGAAAGCAGTAGTGGACCTTAAGAAGGTCCGCTCTGAAGACAACTTAAAGCTATCTCCAAAACAGACCTTCCTAAGAATCCCAAAGGAGGTTTTTCAGGCGGAATCCCTGTATGCCTTTTTAATGTGCTCCCTGGTAAGCTCGAAATTAAACTTGCTTTATAAGTTTCCTCAAACTTACCAAAGTTTCCTGCTTTCATTAGCAGGGAAAAAGGTTTTTTAAAAAAACCCTTCTCTCCACCAACAAACAAAAAACCCGGCTTAACCTGCCGGGCTGCCCGCCCCGTTCCAACGTGGAGGGCAGGCACGGCCTGATATTTAATTTTAAATACTCAATGCGCGGGCTTTTCTCAAAAACAGTACTCCCAAGCCCAACATTGTCAAAGATGAAAAAAGTACAATTTGCCCATCTTCTGGNNCAACCACCTCAACTTCCTCTGCCTCCCTGCCAGTACAAACCTGCGCTTTATCCTCATCTGTCTCACCATTAGATTCTGCCCTGCCGGTGTTGATCATACAGTAAGTTCCAGTCACCTCATCTTTCAAAATCATCTTCCCTTTAATCTCAAACTCTCGGTAATCTCCGGGGTTAAGGTTATTAAATTCGTAAGTCCATGTCCTACTACCAGCATCCCAACTTCCCTCGTCACTGGACACAAAATCTACATAAACATTATCACTGTACTTTGGAAAAATATCTTTTACTTCAACTTTAGAAAGTTTCTCATCCCCAATATTTTTTACCTTCAAACGAAAGATTACTTCGTTATCGTTTGAAAACAAATAAGTCGAAACACTCAAGTCATCAACAAAAACACCCGTTGAAGGATTCTTAACCGTTTTGTCAATTAAAATCTTACCCTCATAACAAACTTCTCCTCCACCATATACCTCTTCACAACGTCTATCACCTCTTGCCACCTGAAAAGGCGCTACAGCAAAAAACATTGCCGCTGCCACTATAAGTGTCCAAATTATTTTTTTCATGGATCTCCTTTCATTAAAAAAAGCCTAAGTATTAGGCAGATTTGTCAAATATGATAACATGTCCAATACCTCTTGTCAAGACTATAAGACATCCTGTCTTGAAACGCTTTTATTCTGATTTAAGATTTGGGTTTCTTGTTATAAGCCTCTCGGCTTAAAACGCTTTGTATTCCGACACTAAGTCGGGATTCGGCTTTCTTGTTATAAGCCTTTCGGCTTGAAACGCTTTTATTCTGATTAAGATTTGGGTTTCTTGTTATAAAAACATTAGACAGGATAAGCAATCACCAAAAGCCTTTTATAGGTTGTTCCCGGCGGCCAGCAGGTCTGAAGAACCAATCTCTCCCTCCCGCTCTCTCCATTTAAAAAAGAAATATCTGTCGCCTGAGCAATCTCTTTTTCTCCTACTTGATACACAAACTCGTCCACTCCAAAAACCACTTTCACTTCATCCCCCACCTCAAGTTCCTTCAAAAGGTAAAAAAGGGCGTTTAAGTCCTCCACAAACCACTCATAATTAGTTGAATGGCCAAAAATATAAACTGTCTTCCCGTCTCCCGGAAACCCCGTTCCTTTAGCATGCGCTAATCCCCTCTTTAAATCCTCAAGGTACTTGCCCTTATTTGCCGGATCAACATTAGCCACCACCTCTGCTTCAAGTCCAATCTTGGGGATTAAAAGCTTAAACCTCCGCTCCTCAGGCGGCACGACTTGCATGTCTTCTTTCTTCATCAAATCCACAAACTTCTTTGGCCTAGGTTTCTCCTCTTTAACCAAAAAAGGCAAATACTTCTCCGCCACCCCCCTTGCTCGATAACTAATCTCACTCATAAAAGGAACGAAAAATAAAACCAAAAAACCAAGAATGGACAAATAAATACAAAGATAACCCAATCTCTTAAAAACTTTCGTCAAAAATCTCGCACTTTTCTTAACGCCTTTTTTTACCTCAGTAAGCACTATCTCCCCAGAAACCGGCAGTTTCTGCCCCAAAGCACTATCAAAAATAATTCCTCTTTTGTCAACCATAGAAAAATATCCTATAAGCTTAATTGAGCCGCTCTTTTATACCACAAAATCGCCCCAAAATCAAACCTTTTGACAAAAGTTTAAAAAGTATTATAATTTTGCTAATGTCTTCCCCAGATCAACCAACTTCAGCATCCCCAGATCAACTACTTGTGCCAAGAGATGCCCTTAAGGAATTAAAAAGAGGGAAAATAACTACCTTTGATATAGAAATGCCTCCTGCTGAAGCTGCCGAACTTATTCTTGATGAGTTTCTTCCTGAAGAACCAACACAAATCGCTGGTGGCGGAATCTTAACCGCTTCTAACCTCAGTTTAAATTCAATTAAAATCGAACCTCACCAAAGGTTTGGTAATCTATTAAAAGCTAATCTCAGTGTGGATATAGAAATAAAAGGCGGTTTCGTTCCCGCTTCAGGCAAACTTAACCTTGCCACCTCGTTTTTTAACATGGGCGGAGCAAGGGCCGCAAAATATGCAGCTTACCCAGATATTCCCTCTCGTGACCAAAGATTTGCGGGGATTTTGTTACATAACACTGAAGGTAAGATCGACTTTCAAGGACAAGGAAACGCCAGCGCAATCGCATCAGGAATAAAAGAAAGACTCTCCAAACTCCATAAATCAGTTAAAGATAATCTTGGAAAAAAAATTAAAGAAGAATCATCCGGCGCCGGCAGTCCTAAAAAAATTGGAGAGTTCAGGGTCTTTATCGGACCGGACAAAGTCAGAGTTTATATCACCACCTCTTAAACGCTCTCAGCCCTCTCCCCCAGCTTCTCATCCCTTTCCCAAATCTATTTCCTCAAGCTTTGTGTACTCCGACCCTCCTGGCCTCAACTCACTTTTATATATCCCAACACTTTTAACTCCAATCCTTGAAGAAAATTCCCGCCTGCTCATATTCTTAATCTGCCTCCCCATCTCTTTTATCTGCCGCCACCTCCCTCCCTTCACTCTCCCAATCGTTAAATGAGGTATAAATTTTCGTTTTTCAAACGGAATCTTTATTTCTTTAACTGCCAACAGCTCTTGTTCAACTTGTTTTTGCAATCTTGCCAAACTCTTCAAATCTCCCACCAGTCCAATCCAAACCACTCTGGGTTTTACAAAATCAGGAAAACAGCCCATCCCTCTCATCCCAACCTCAAAAGGCAAAATCCCCTCGCGTCCTCTCTCCACCGCCTCTTTTACTTTCCCCAAACTCCTCCCTCCTTCCATCTCCCCCAAAAAGGCCAAAGTAATATGCACTTTCTCTGCCTTCTCCCACTTAACCGGCCAATGTTTTTTCTTTTGTCTCTTCAAAAACTCCCCCACTTCTTTCCTCGCCTGCTCACTTAAATCAACTGCAATAAAAGTTCTCATAATTCTATTGTCAGAATATTCCTCAAAAACCTCTTATTTATAATTCCAGTTTCCGTCGCCGTCACTATTGTCTGTTGCCTACCCAAAACCCCCATCACCACCTCCCGATGTTCTTTGTCAAACTCAGAAAAAATGTCATCCAAAAGCAACACCGGCTTGTCCGCCGAAGCTTCAGCGGAGGCGGAGCTTTCTTGAGTTTTCTCTTTAATAAAACTAAGTTCAGCCAACTTCAAAGCCAAAATTGCCAATCGTTGCTCTCCTCTGGAACCATACAAAGAAAGATCTCTAGGTTTGTTCTTCTTACCCACTTCAATTAGAGTCTTAAAATCATCCCGATGAGGCCCCACTAGTGTCGCCCCCGCCGCTAACTCTGCCTCTGCATATTTCTTAAGCCTTGCCTCAGAAATCACACTCCTATCATAAAAAACCTCAAATCCCTCTGTTTTCAACTTCTCTGCCTGCTTCGCTAAATACTCATTCACAAACTCAACAAACTCTCCCCGCCTCGCAGTTATCACCTCGCCGTTTTTAATCAGCAGTTTATCCCAAAACAAAAGCTGACTTCTTCTTGCTTTCCCTTCCCCAATAAAATCTAAAAGTCTGTTTCTTTGTATTAGGCCCCTTTTATACGAATATGAACACCTTCTATACTCACGGTCTACTTGAATCAAAACCTCGTCCAAATAATCTCGCCGCAGCGTCGGCGCTCCCAAAACCAAGTCAATGTCCTCGGGTCTGAAGATGACACACTTCAAATTCCCCACAAAATCAATCTGGCGCTTAGAAACTCCATTAACAAAATACTTTCTCTTAGGCACACGCTTTCCATTCACTTCCCCCTTGGTCAACACTATCTCAAGATCCTGTAGGCCTTCTTCCGAACTCCAAATTCTTACCTTAACCCGCCCAATCTCCCTCCCCCACCTTATCATTTCCGCCAGCCTCTCTGCCCGAAAACTTTTACCAGTTGCTAAAAGATAAATTGCCTCCAAAACATTCGTTTTTCCTGAGGTATTTGGCCCCACGATAAGGCTTGCATCAGGTGAGAATTTAAAACTCTTTCTCTTATATGACCTAAAATCTTCCAAAGAAAGTCGCTTCAAAGTCATCAAGCTATTATATCACTTCTTTCCCCCTCCAAATAACCCTTGCCAAACTTAAGCTTATATCCTATAATTCATAAAACCCCGCCAAAAGACAGGATAATTTTATGGGTAATTCTGGAGCCGAAAGTTCTCCAATCAGCAGCAATCAAATCAAGGAGGTTTTAGGGCAAGATCTTCGACTTGCTGTCGCTTTTGATGATCCTGAAATAGAAATTGACGATATTAATTCTTCTCTCTATGGAGGCAAGGGGGCCAATTTGATGAAAATGGTCAGACTTGGACTTCCTGTTCCCCCTGGCTTCAACCTTACCACCCACGCCGCCCAGGCCTTTCACGAAAAAAATTCCATCCCTTTTGAAGTTTGGGAAGAAATCAAAAGTCAACTTAGTGTTCTTGAGCAAAAAGTTGGTAAAAAATTTGGCGATCCAGAAAATCCCCTCATTCTCTCTGCCCGCTCAGGCGGCGTTGTCTCTCTCCCTGGTTTATTAACCACGATAGTTGATATTGGTATCAACGATGAAACCGTTGAGGGACTTGCCAAACAGACAAGTGAGTGGTGTGCTTGGGATTCATACCGCCGCGCCATTGAATCTTATGCTGCCAGCGTCGGAAGGAGAGGGGATGGAGAGCTTGAACCTGTGATGGAATATTTCCGCAAAAAATATTATGTCTCCACCAACCAAGAGTTACCAGTAGAGGCACTTAAAAAAATTGTTGGAATTTATAAAAGAACCATCAACTATCCTCAAGGCCTGTCTCTCCAACTTCGTAATTCAATTGAAGCTGTCTTTCGCTCTTGGCATCAACCTAGTGTAGCTAATCTCGTTGATCCTGAGATTTTTGAACTTGGAACCCCCGTCAACATCCAAGAAATGGTTTTTGGCAACCAAAGTGATTCTGGCTCAGGAATTTTATACACTCGCGATACGCAAACCTTCAGACCCTACCCCATGTTGGCCGTGTCGGCGGAAACTCAAGGCGTCGACAATGTCGGAGAACTATCACAAGACATCTTTTTTCCAATTGAAATTCTCAAGCCCTCCATTCGTGATCCGCTCATAAAATATGGGCTACAACTAGAGGAATATTTTATCCGTCCTCAAGAAATTGAATTTACCTACGTTGGTGATAAACTTTATCTTCTTCAAACAAGAAATGCTCACTTTGCTCCTTTAGCTAAACTTAACCGTCTCCTTTTTGGATATTCTCAAAAGCAAGTTACCGAACTTGAGCTAGTTCTGGGGCTTAAAGAATTAATATTTTTACATGGCCTCTCCGCCCTTACCCAATTAGACCCTGCCGGGATCCAAAAAGCCGAAGAGGAAGGACGATTTATTGACCGCGGGGTTTGTATTTCTCCCGGAGCTGTCGTTGGCTATGCCGCATCAAGCTTCACTGAGGCAGAAAAACTTGCTAAAGAAAACAAGCCTGTTATTCTTGTTGTTAATCGCCTTAAGAAAAATGATCCCCTAAGATTGCCTCCATATATCGTTGGAATCATCTCCGCTCAAGGCGGCGCTGGCAGTCATATCAGCGAACTAATCAAAAGCATAGGTATCCCTACAATCTTTGGAGTTCAAGAGGTTTCAGAAATTAATTCAGAAGAGGCCATTACCATTAATGCAACTGAGGGTCTTGTTTTTCGTGGAGAAATCCCTCTTGCCGAACAACTCTTCACTGAAGAATTAACCGCCCTCTCCAACAATGTTTTGGAAGAATATCAAACTAATCCGTGGCTTCTGATTTCAAGAGACCAACCACTCTTTAACGCCGCAATCGGGAAAACAGGTGAATGCTGTGAGAATCTACTGTCGGAATCACCAAAAGCCATAGCAATTGAGCTTGCTCAATTAATTCCACCCGAAGATAGAATTGACTATCAGGTTTTTCCCAAGGGCCAAATTAAAGAAATAAAGGAAGCTATTCTTCAGGGTCTTCAAAGGGGAGAAGTTAGTCTCCGCTCTTGCTATTATCATGAAAATTCAAACAAGCTTACAGTAGTTCAAGGCCGCGAACCTTGGTGTCGACTCACCAACGATAAAGAAATTAAACCCTTCTTCCAAGATATTTTTCCTAATTGGCAAACCTTAGAGGGCTGTCTCCTTACCGAAGTCATTGTCGGAAAAAACCCAAAAGAAAAACTTAACCCAGAGTTTGCCCGCCAACATTGTGTCTTTACTATCTGCTGCACTCCCACAGCAGTTGTTGTCGAAATTATTCCCTACACCTTTCAATTACGTGCCTTTGACGATGAAAAAATTAGCCTTAAAGACATGGTCGCCTTAACCATTCCCCTTGATCCCCAATCTCCAACCGGCCTGGCCGAAGCCAATGTTCATCTTGGCAAAAACCTTGATAAAGAAGCTAAAAAATTTGTCCAACTAGTTGCCGAGTCTATCGAAAGATGGTGGCAAGAGTGGCCAATTCCCCTTCCTTATCTTATGGCCTCTCTTACTCAAGTAGCTGAATTAAACACCATTGAAGGCCAAGCCAGAGTCAGCCCAGAAGGAAAAAATTGGTGTAAAGTCTACGGCTTCAAAGGTCCAGAATCTTAAAAAAATTACTTCTGGCAGACGGGCCTGCCCGCCAAAGCCTGCGCCCGCCAGAAACTTAGCGCTGGCAGGCGGGGCAATAAAAAGTTCCCCTTCCCCCAAGCTTTAATCTCCTAATTTCCCCGCCACAATTAAAACATCTCTTTCCTTCTCGTTGATAAACTAAAAAATGATCTTGATACTTGCCCTTATGACCTAAAGCGTCTAAATAATACTGATCAGAAGCCCCTCGATATTTAATTCCTGCCTTCAAAACCCTCTCCAAGGCTTTATAAAGCCGCTTTGCTTCCTCTTTTGTAACTTTATTTGCCGGTCTTCTTGGGTTAATCTTGGCTAAATTCAAAGCATCATTGGCATAAATATTTCCAATTCCAGAAATTTTTTTCTGGTCTATAAGGACTATCTTAACTGCCCTTGATGTTTTCGAAAGAACCTGCCGAAAACGATCAATGGTGAACTCTTTTGTCAGCGGCTCAACTCCTAATTCATTATTCATTATTCTTAATTCATCATTTGATATTAATTTAATCCACCCAAACCTCCGCATGTCACAAAACCGCAATTCTAATTCCCTGTTTTTTTGTTTTTTGGTTTTTATGTTTTTCAGTTTTATGACCACATGCTGCCAATCATCTCGTTTTTCCCCCTTCTTTCTCACCAAAAGTCGCCCTGTCAGCTTCAAATGAACCGCTAAAATCTTACCGTTCGACAAAAATATCATTAACAGTTTTGCCCGTCGCTTAATTTTCCTAATTGTCGCTCCAACAACTGCTTTTTTAACTACATTAAACGACGGCCGCACCTGCTTTGGCGAATCCGTCGTTATATCAACAATCCTCTTCCCCACAATCAGTCGACTAAGGTCTTGCTTTATTGTTTCAACCTCGGGTAACTCTGGCATATAGTTCTCCTATATTATCTTTTATCGTCCTTGCCCCGTACAATCGCCCCCCGCGGGTGTGGACGGAGACCACAACGTGAGGTAAGATTTGTTCGGGGTCGACCTCCGGCAGTTCAGGCATATAGTCCTCCTTAAATTGTTCCTTTTTGCTTATTCTTCAAACCTCGCCAATCTTCCCTTTTCCCTTGCTTTCTCAAACATAAGCCTAAAAAACAAAACTGCCAAAACCGAATAAACAACATTTAACAAAAAGGCCCAAATCAAATGCGCCTCTACCCCCGCTGATCCTGCCAAAACCTGCCTCATCCCTTCAAAAACATGGGTTGTTGGCAAACAAACCGCCACCCGCTGAAGGAAAGACGGCAACGAAGACAAAGGATAAAACACACAGGACAAAGGATGCAAAAGGGCAATCATGCTCCAGGCAAAAGATTGAATCCTCATTCCCAGGTTAACTATCAGTCCTGTAATAAAAAGCCCTCCAATCCAGGCAAACCAAAGCAACAACCCAAAAAAAGGCAAAAGATAAAACCCCAAAGAAAAAAGATTAAATGAATAAAAAACCAAAGCAATTCCTGCTACCAAAAAAAGGGTTAGTAAAATCTTCAAAAATCCCAAAATCATCGTCCCTGTCAAAAACTCCCATGGCGTCAGGGGCGAAGCAAAAAGATTCAAAAGGTTCTTGCTCCACACATTCCTTAAAAAAGAAATTGAAATGTCCTGCTGGGCCCGCCAGACAATGTTCCACAAAATTAACGCTCCCAGTAAAAAGCTTATTACAAATCCCATCGCCCCTCCCTGAGAAAGCCTGGCAAAATAGCGGGTTGTAAACCCCCAAATAATAATATCCATTATTGGCCAGAAAAAAGTGTCCGTCATGTCCTCCAAGGAATGCCGCAAAGAGAATAGATGCTCCACTATTATTGCCTTTATTCTATGTATTTTCATTCAAGCGTGGTTTAGGGTTTCCCCTTTTTTTCTCTAGCAATTTTGATAAAAACATCCTTCAAATCAGGCTTTTTAAGATCAACTTCCGTAATCCAAACTCCTTTATCAGAAAGGTCAATCAGAATCCCAGGCAAATCATCTTCTTTAATTTTCAAATGAACCTTGTTTTTTCTCGGAAAATGAACTTCAAATCCCTTCCCCCCCAGAATATTTTTTACCTTTTCCCTTTGACCATCAAAGGTTAGCTTCAAATAACAGTCCTCAATCATTTTCGTCAAATTAAGCGGAGTATCTGAGGCTACAATCTTACCCTCCTGTAAAAAAACAATCCGGTCACACATTCTTGTTACCTCGGCCATATCATGCGAGGTATAAAGCATTGTCATCCCCAACCGCCCTCTCANNTCACCGAAAGCAAAAGATCCTGAATTTTCTCCGAGACATCAGGATCCAAACTTGCTGTCGGCTCATCCAGCAAAAGCAGCTTTGGCTTATTTACCAACGCCTTACAAAGATTTACTCGGGTCTTCTCCCCCATTGATAAGGTCAAGTATCTCTTATTTCTAAATCTCTCAATCTCCATCTCTGACAAAAGCTCATCAATTCTTTTCTTGGGATTCTCAACGCCGTAAAGAAGGGTAAAAACATAAAGGTCTTCCCAAACTGTCATCCGGCCACGCAAAGAAACCTCAGCCGAAGAAAAATTCATCCTTTGCAAAACCTCCTCTCTGTGTTTCTCAAAATCTTTCCCAAAAACTTCAATCCTGCCTGATGTCGGCCTAGTCACTCCCAAAAGCATATTAATTGTTGTCGTCTTCCCTGCCCCGTTTGGCCCCAAAAGGCCCACAATCTCCTTTTCCTTGACCTCAAAAGAAATTCCTCGCACTGCCTCAAAATCACCATATTTTTTCTTTAAATTCTTTGCCTCAAGCACCACTTTATTCATAGTTTCCATTGTAACCAAAACCCCACCCTATTTGAAGTATCTTTAGTGTTCTCAGCCAATTCAGCACTTCAGTGTTGCTAATCTTTTATTCACGCTACATCATCCGATATTTTCTGTTTACAAACTCTCTTATTTCTTTTTTAAACCTTTCCTTACTAAACTTCCCCGCCTGCCTTTTACAATCCTCTCTAGTAAATCTCTTCTCATCAAAGTTCCTCAAAACTTCAATTAGGCTCTCAACCGTTGGTTTTTCAAAAAACACTCCTGTTTTTCCCTCCAGTACTGATTCCCTTACTCCTCCTTCCCTTAGAGCAATCACCGGCTTCCCTGCCGCCATTGCTTCCACCGGCACAATCCCAAAATCCTCATCCCTTGCTGGAAAAATCAATGCCTTACATCCTGTATAAATTTTTGCCAATCTCTCATCTGAAACCTCACCTAAAAATTCAGTCTTTGGCCCAACAATTTCCTTAAGCCATGACTGCTCCGCCCCCCTTCCTACAATCTTCAAAGGAACTCCCAGTTTATTACAAGCCTTAATCGCCAAATCTGCGCCCTTAGCCACCGCCAGCCTTCCCACAAAAAGATAATAATTCCCCTTCTTTATTCGTGATTCGNNCCTGCCGCGCAGCGCTTCAAAATCGCCCAGCTCGCCCAGCGTTAATCCCTGTTCGTCAGCCTGGCGTACCACTGCCTTGCCCAAGGGGTGCTCGCTCCCTATCTCTACTGAAGCTGCCCATCGCAGCAACTCGTGATTCGTGATTCGTGATTCGTGATTCGTTTTGCTTTTTAAACTCCTCTGTATTGACCGGCGGATAAATCACCACCGAATCCCTACGGTAAAACTTTTTGATTCTCTGTTGTGTCTCCTTCGAATTAGCTATAAAAACATCCGGCCGCTGGGCAGATCTAAAATCATCCATCAACATAAAGTGGTTCACTGCTGTTCCATAAGCTCGGGTCAAAAAATGCTTTTTCCAGTCCATTCTCGTTGGGTACCCATATAAAGATCTTGGCGGTGTATGACAATAACAAACGTGAAGTTGATTCTTCCTTGTCTTTACCCCCTTGGCCATGTACATATTGGTCGAAGAGATCACCACGTCATAGTCTGACAAATCAAAGCTTTCAAAAAGCCTTAAAGCCAAAAACCGCAAAGGTGAATAAAGTTTCTTGAAAAAAGGAATCTTTTGTGCCCACGAAGTTCTTATGTCCC